>OCTW013429180.1_pt1 | contig 94850 bp, 102 predicted proteins | sample 1539671 | NCBI WGS metagenome assembly OCTW01 (sample SAMN02144230, study PRJEB22623) | gut metagenome | biome: sheep rumen | host: Ovis aries | place: New Zealand | reverse complement strand
GGTTTATCAGGCTTCGGATGACGCGGCGACCCTTGTTCGTTATTTCGGCTCGGACAGCAAGGTGGACATTCCCGCCGAGCTGGGCGGTAAGCCGGTAACGGAGATTGGAGAATGGGCTTTTGCGTATTGCAGCAGCCTGACGGAAGTAACGATTCCAAAGAGTGTGACGAGCATTAGAGCGTTTGCTTTTCGGAGTTGCAGCAGCCTGACAAAAGCAATCATTCCGGAAGGTGTGACGAGCATTGGAGAGAGTGCTTTTCAGAGTTGCGGCAGCCTGACGGAAGTAACCATTCCAAAGAGTGTGACGAGCATTGAATCCTTTGCTTTTTGCGATTGTGAAGCTCTGAAAACCGTATATTACGGCGGCACACAGAAGGATTGGGATGCGCTGAAGAAGAACATTGGCGAGGAAAATGACCCGCTGCTGAACGCAAATGTCATCTGCGCCATTCAGGAGTCCAATGGCTTTGCATACACCGTAACGGGTGACGAAGCGACGATTACCGGCTACACCGGTTCGGCAAGAAGCCTTGCTATCCCGTCGGAGCTGGGCGGCAAGCCGGTCACGGCAATTGCGGATAAGGCGTTTTACGGATATAGAACGCCGAATATCTATATCCCGAAAACCATCAAGGCAATTGGAGAGGATGCTTTCGCGAGAACAGTTAGTTCGGATACGTTTCGATTTATATGTTATGAAGGCACAGAGAACGAATGGGCGAATATCGCTATCCAAAAAGGTAATAGGGAGTTAGACCCAGAGTATTTTGATGGTAATCCTCTTACGGCTAGGCTATACGAATGCAATCTGTCCGGCGATATGGTTTATCAGGCTTCGGATGACGCGGCGACCCTTGCCCGTTACTTCGGCGCGGACAGCAAGGTGGACATTCCCGCCGAGCTGGGCGGGAAGCCGGTAACGAGCATTGGAGTTGCTGCTTTTGCGTATTGCAGCAGCCTGACGGAAGTGACGATTCCGGAAGGTGTGACGAGCATTGAAATTACTGCTTTTCGGAATTGCAGCAGACTGACGGAAGTAACGATTCCAAAGAGTGTGACGAGCATTGGAAAGATGGCTTTTTACCAGTGTGAAGCTTTGGCAACCGTATATTACGGCGGCACACAGGAGGATTGGGATGCGCTGAAGAAGAACATTGGCGAGAGAAATGACCCGCTGCTGAACGCAAATGTCATCTGCAAGGAAAAGCCGAAGATCTGCAAGGGCGGCAAGGAAGTGAAGATTTCCAACGGCGCGCACGAAATGCGCATCCACGGCAAGAGCTACGGCACGTTTACCTTCGCGTGGGTAAATGACAAGGCGGGCTGGTCGATTCAGAATGCCGACGGCAAGTATCTGTCCTTTGACAACGGCAAGCTGGTTCTGCGTGACACGGCGTATGTTTGGAAGTATGACGCGAAGTTCTACACGAAGACGGAAGAAAAGACAAGCTCCGGCTGGGGCTGGTGGGGCCGTCCGAGCACCAAGGTGACCAACTGGTATCTCGTCGGTGACGGAACAGACCTGTCGATTTCCAAGTCGGACACAAACGCGGATGTGAAGCTGTATGACGCAATGGAATCCACGGAGCACAGCTTCGGCAAGTGGACGCCTGCGGAAGATGGCAAGCACACAAGAACCTGCACGATCTGCGGCGCGACCGAGACCGGCGACTGCACCTATGAAAACGGTGCGTGCACGGTTTGCGGCGCACTGGATCCGGACAATGCCAGCGTTTCGGTCAGCGCGACCGTAACCAAGCGCACCTCCGGCGGTGGCGGCTGGTGGTGGTGGAACCGCCCGACGACCACAACGTGGGAGGCACGCATCACCGCAACCGGTACCGGCGTGGATATTGATAAGGTGGAGTATTCCGACGATGGGAAACATTATCTCACCGGCACGAGCTTTACCAGCGACACAGAAATTACCAAGTTCTATATCCGCGTGACGGATTCCAAGGGCAATGTCACCAAGTGGCTGTATGAGAATGGCAAGGTGACGCAGAAGTAACGACTGACAGCTCCCTGACCCGCGTGGAGACGGTCTGTCTGCTGTCAAAAAAATAAGTGCCAAAAAGCGGCGTATTTCCGGACTTTTTGCGAGGCTGCCATCATCAGGAAAGCCTTGCGGAAAGTCCGGTTTTCCCGTGCGGGAACATATGTGATACTGCATCTGAGGTTTTTCCATGAAAAAGACAGTTTTTCCTATTTTACTTTGGCTCATCTTTGAGACCGTTGCGGTGGTGCTCTGGCAAGCCAAGGACAATTTATTTTATCTTTTGAATTTCAGCTACATCGGCACATCGCTGGCGATTGCCCTGCTTTTGTTTGCGCGGCGGCATCCCCACGCGCGGCGCGTTTCGCAGCTGCTCATTGGCACGTATATGCTGGTATATCTGGGGCTGATTTGTCAGGAAAACATGCAAATAGAAGGCTTTTGGTATTATTTGTTTACCGGTGTCTTTGAAGCCGCAACCATTCACTATGCCGTTGCCAAAATTTTCGGACCGTTGCTTTTCGGCAGAGGCTGGTGCGGCTATGCCTGCTGGACAGCGATGGTGCTGGATTTTTTGCCGTTTCGGCAGCCGCACGCACCGCGAAAAAAGCTCGGGTTTGTTCGCTATCTGACGTTTATCGCCTCGCTGCTTTTGGTCGCAGGTCTGTTTCTCTGTCATGTCGGAAATCTCGAACGCATCATGTTTTGGCTGTTTATCGCCGGAAATATCGCATATTATGCTGTCGGCATCGCGCTGGCGTTCGCACTGCACGATAATCGGGCATTTTGCAAATATATTTGTCCGATTACCGTATTTCTCAAACCGATGAGTTATTTTTCGTTGATTCGCGTGACATGCGACAAGGAAAAATGCGTATCCTGCGGAAAATGCAAACAGGTCTGCCCGATGGATGTAGATGTCACAGACAATACAAGAAAACGAAAAAACGGAACAGAATGCATTCTCTGCATGGAATGCGTCAAAGCCTGTCCGAAAAAAGCATTGTAATAACAATTAGGAGGTTTCTATGAATCGTTCGCTCAATTGGGCTGTTCTCGGAACAGGCGTCATTGCCAATGAGATGGCGCAAGCATTGCAAAAAATGGGAAAATCCCTGTATGCCGTCGGCAATCGCACGCATGAAAAAGCCGTGAAATTCGCTGAAACATACGGTGTCCACAAGGTTTACGACTGCATAGATGACATGTTCACGGATGAACAGGTAGATATTATTTATATCACCAGCCCGCACAACACGCATTATGCGTTTATGAAACAGGCACTGGAACATGGCAAGCATCTGCTTGTGGAAAAGTCTATCACGCTGAACAGCCGGGAACTGGATGAAATGATACAGCTTGCCGAGCAAAATCATTTGATTTTGGCAGAAGCGATGACAATTTGGCATATGCCGCTGTACAAAAAGCTGTGGGATATGGTTCGCGGCGGAGAATTTGGAAAAGTCCAAATGATTACAGTAAACTTTGGCAGCTTCAAAGAATACAACATGGAAAATCGCTTTTTCAATTTGAATCTGGCTGGCGGTGCGATGCTGGATATCGGCGTGTATGCGCTGTCTGTCGTGCGCAGCTTTATGGATGAACAGCCAAATCAACTCATCAGTCAGTGGAAACCGTCTCCGACCGGCTCTGACGAACAGGCAGCGATTTTGCTGCAAAATTCATCCGGTCAAATGGCGACTGTTGCGTTGTCGATGCATTCCAAGCAGCCCAAACGCGCCATGATTAGCTGCGAAACAGGCTATATTGAAATCATGGAATTTCCAAGAGCGGATCGGGCGGTATTTGTTGATGCAGAGACCGGCAAGCGAACGGAAATCACCTGCGGAGAAAGCAGACAGGCACTCTATTATGAAATGACGGATATGGAGGACGCCGTGCAAAACGCAGATGCTTCCGCGATGCAGCTGCCGTATTCCAAGGACGTCATGGACATCATGACCAAACTGCGAAAGGATTGGAAGCTGCAATATCCAAAGGAACAGTGGTAAACAAAAAAGCCCAACCATTTTCTGTCAATGGTTGGGCTTTGTGCTGTCAGCGCCGCGAAACAATTTCAACGGAGGATTTGATGTTGAGCACGCAAAAATCTTCGTATGTATACAATGGATAGGTATGAATTTGTTTGAATCGCTTGCATGCCGTCAGGATAACGAATCCGGCAATGCCGAGAAGCCAAAATAAAACGTGCAGCAAAAAGGTCTGCAAGACATACTGCGTGTGCGCAATATATACAAAGCAGAAAATTTGTCCAAGCTCCAAGAGGACAAAGACCGCAAGAGAAAAGCAGATGCAAAACGTCAAACAAAAGAAATACTTGACTGCGCCGTATCGTGTCTGGGTGTGAAAACAGAAAATAGCAGTCGCCAGCAGACAGAAAAACAAGCCGCCGTAGCCGTGCACAAGAAGGTTGTAAATTGGATAACGGATGTTGCAGGACAATACCTGACCCAAAACATAAGCAGTCAGAATGAGAACGTAATACGCGAACAGCATCAAATGACTCGGGCGAAACGGATGGATGCGCCCAATCAAATAGGGAACTGTCAGCCAAAATACAGTCAGCAGAGACAGCAGACAGTGCGGCAGATTGACAGTAAATAAATAATATACAGCAAGCGCGATGCTGAGCGGGACACACAGCATGACAAAAATGCCGTTGATGCGGCCGAACAATCGTTGACGCTCTTTCATAAAACGGCGCTCCTTTCGTACAATCAAATCGAACATTCGTTTATTATCCTAGACGTAATAACAGTTTGTATATTTTAACGCCTTATAGGCTGTAGTTTGTCGATTTAGCTTTATTTTAGCAACTTTTATTGCATGTATAATTGATAGTAAACAGCTTTGCCACCCTCGTGCCACCATTGGCGCGGGAGTGGCAATTTTTTATTCTCCAAAAAGTTCATTTATCGCTGCGGTCTCTTTAGCGCGCGCAACATCTGTCAGACTGGCATACAGACCAAGGGTAACTTGTATGTTCTTGTGCCCCAATCGCTCTTGCACCAGCAGGGGAGAGATGCCCGCACTAACCAGCATGGTTGCGTGCGTGTGTCGGAGCGTGTGAAAATCAAAGTTGGGGAGTTCCAGATTTTTATGCACAAGCGAGACACAGTACAGAATAGAAGCATAGCGGAGAACAAGCCCGCCCTGTCGGCGGCAGACTGGGTCAAACGGCGTTCCCTCTCCGCCAATGCTCAGCTTACCCGAAGCGTCGTATGTGTACCGAGGGTACTGTTCATCAAGCAGAGCTGTTAGGTGTTGTTGGCGTCGTTTCTCGTTCAACAGTTCAGCTATAAGGGCGCCATCCATTGAGATTATCCGCGAACTTTCATATTTTGGTTCCGTTATAAAGATTCCTTTTTCTAAACGTTGTTGCTGATGCCGGACATGCAATGTCCTGTTATCAAAATCTATATCTTCCCAAGACAAGCCAAGCACCTCGCCCGCGCGCATTCCGGTATGATAGCCGATGACAAAAGCGAGGTATCCGCTCTTGCCGGATATCAGCTCTTTTATCTGCATCCAGTCCGCTGGCGTGATTGGCTCTCTTACTCGTGTGCGGGGCGGCACAGGTGGTCGGACACGACGAGACGGTAGCTTTACGCCGTCAATAGGTGCGTGTTGCAGATACCCCATCGGCTCAACGGCATACTTGAGCGCATTGGTTAACACGCTCTTGACGCCAGCTATAGTTTCTCGGCTAACGCCTTGCATGAATAGGTCGTTTATTAGTCGCTGTATGTCCGCTGCGGTAATCGCTGACAACTTGTACTTTCCAAGCGCGGGTTTGATTTGCATTTTTATTCGCTGGGAGTATATTCGAATGCTATTCGGTCTTAGTTCCGGCTTGCGCAGCTCTAACCATTCGTCCAGATAATCCGCTACGGAAACTTCAGAGGGAACAAATGTTCGTCCAACATTCAAATATTCATTGTAAGCCTTTGTCCCAGCGACAAGGGCTTCTTTCTTTGTGCGGAAACCGGACTTCTCGACACGGCGACGCTTGCCGCCAACCGGTGCAGCTTCAAACCGGTACCGCCATGTGGCGCGTTTGTATACTTGTACTCCGGGCATATTATCACACTCCGTTTAGTGCGGGGCACGTGTCAGCGCGGTACTGCACAAGGGTTTCCGGCAGACCGGTGCATGCACTGACCTGCGCGGTGGTGTACCCGCTGTGTGCGTATTCGACGATGTCCGCATCGGACAACAGCAGGCAAGCGGCAAATCGGTTCGCTTCAATTTCAAGCCGGTTTACGGATAACAAGGTGTTCGCACGCAGGAAAGGCGTGCTCGCGTTAGGGTGTAGTAGCGCGTGTCCCAACTCGTGCGCACATACAAAAGGGACAATGTCGACGGGCAAATCGTTATTTATATGAATAAACTTCTGCCGCCAAGCCTGACTATAGTACCCACGGATTGTACCAAGCGGCTCATAGCAGATATGGATACCAAGATCAGCGGCGATACGGAAGGGGTCATTTGATTCGTGACGGCGTATGAGCCGGTCTGCAAGGTTTTTAATCTCCATAGGCTCACTCATCCTTCCTGTACTTCTTGGGTGTGTATTTCTGTTTTGCAAGGACTTTCGCTGTCCTGAATTGGTTCTCTAAGCTATCACGGAGAAGGTCTCGTGTTACGTCGTCCAGCGGTTCGCCGTCAAACATCAACGCACTATCGCCGGACAGCTGGTCTAACACCTCGTTCAGCTTGTGCGCTATGTCGCGCTCGTCTTTTGCCGTAAGGGCAGGCTTGCTGGTGCTCGCGGCAGTTTTGTCATCATCAAAGTCCGCAAGATAGGATGGGCGAACATCAAGAATGCGGGCGAGGTCTTTCATCGTATCCAGAGGGATGTTTTTGACTATATCGGTCTCGTACTTATATAGCAACTGTTTTGATATGCCAAGCCTTGCGGCAAGCTCGGTCTGTGTCAAACCAGCATCCTTACGGGCTTGTTTAATTCTTTCTCCTGTTGACATATCTTCACCTCCATTAGTTGTATGTATTATATCGTATATCTTCACGGTTTACAATAACTTAAATAAAATTTTCAAAAATAACTTGACAAGTTACGTCTGCGGTGGTATCATACGAGTATCTTAAAAAGTTACGGAGGTGAGCACATGGTCAAGATTAACGAAATCCGTGCCTGCATGGCGCGAAATCAGATTACGCAAAAACAGCTGGCGCAGGAGCTGCATATCTCCGAGAAAACGATGACAGAGAAGATGAAAACGGGCAATTTTGGTCTGGAAGAAGCAAAACTCATGATCGAGTTGCTTGACATCAAAAATCCAAGTGAAATTTTTTTTGCTGATTAAGTAACTTGATAGTTTACTTGGCCCGCATGGACAAAACAGGAGGAAAGTAAGAATGAAAGGACGCTTAGGAAATAAGCTCGTGTGCAAATACGAGTATGACAAGTTCTTGAGATTATCTAAAGAACTGACAAACCGGTTCGGATTCGAGTGGAAGACAGCAACTCAGATTGCCGATGCGGTTCAGCGTGGGATTCCGATTGCGATTGATGCACCGGACGATAGCTCAACCGGTCAGATGGACATCTGGTATTACCTGCGGCATCTCGGAGCAGACGTTACTTCTCTGAGGGCAAAGGACGGTCGAGTTACCAGACTTCCGAATCAGAATACAGCGTGTGTCTATGTTTGGCTCGGTAGACCGTTGACCGAACAGCCGGACTTGGACGAGCTGGGGAAGATGTTGGAAGAAAAAGTATCAAGAAAGGGAGTACCGAAACATGACTGAGATCACAGCTGAAATCAAAGTTTTTGAAAATCCGGAGTTCGGAGTAATCCGGACAACGGAGAAGGACGGAGAACCGTGGTTTTCCGGAAAAGATGTAGCGCTTGCGTTAGGCTACAGCAATCCGCACAAAGCAGTTAGAGACCACGTTGATGATGAGGACAAAGGGGTGAACGAAACGTTCACCCCTGGAGGAAAGCAGGTCATTGCAGTCATCAACGAATCCGGCTTATACAGCCTGATTCTTTCGTCCAAGCTGCCGACCGCAAAAGCGTTCAAACGCTGGGTGACATCTGAGGTATTACCGAGCATTCGCAAGACTGGCGGTTATCTCGAAGGTCAGGAAAGCATGTCGGACGCAGACCTGTTAGCCAAAGCGTTGTTGGTAGCACAGAGACAGATTGAGCAGCGAGATAAGCGGATTAGGGAAGTGCAGGCGGCGAACAGCGATTTGACCGTAAAGAATCAAATCATGCAGCCGAAAGCGGACTACTTTGACGAACTGGTTGACCGCAACTTGCTGACGAACTTCCGAGATACCGCAAAGCAGCTCGGCGTTAAGCAGAACACATTTGTGAAGTTCTTGCTTGACCGAAAGTACCTGTACCGCGATAAGCACGGAAATCTGAAACCGTATGCGGCACACGCAACGAATGGACTGTTTGAGGTTAGAGAATCGGTCAACGAAAAGACCGGCTGGGCAGGAACGCAAACGCTCGTAACGCCAAAAGGCAGAGAGACGTTCCGGCTGTTGCACGTAGCGGGGGTGAACGGATGACACTGCAAGTCATTTTAATTGCCAGCCTTGCGGCGAATGTGTTTCTCGCAGTTATGGCGTACTCGTACTTGGCAGCTATTCGCGCGCTGAATAAGATACTGGCAGATAACGGAACCCCGTTGACCCGCGCGCAGTTTATGAATTACTTCGACATCACATTTTTACCTACGCTGAAAAAGTGGTTTGGCGTTAAGAAGTAAAGCCTAACTGTGCAAGAATTACAGACCCTATAACCTGCTGGATGATGGGGATGGAAGCCCCACCGATTTTAAGAACCGCGTCTTTGGCTTTATCCCATCGTTCCTTTGGACGAATATCGTTCAGCAGCTGGTGTCCCGCGTAGGTTATGTCTTCTACATATAGGAGTGCCACGCATCCGTTCAAGTCTCGTTGTATTACAGCGGTAATCAACCCGCCTTCCGCCAGTTTTTCAGCAACGTAGGATACGTCTTTAGAGGAATAAGCAGGAAGCGCCGCGTGCAAATCCGCAGATTTGATTGCTTTGTGATACTCAAGTTTTTCAAGGACGAGTAGCGTGTCTCGGACACAATCAATATTTAGTTTCATTCAAAATCACTTCCCTTCCGCTACTGATTATAGCACAAGGGAGAGAAGACGCAACAGAAAGGAAAGCAAGAATGAAAAGAATTTCAACACCCACTCTCTCAAATATTGCCTTAGCAATTTCAATCTTTGCGCTGATTGTTAGTTTGATAAACGCAGCAATAAAGTTAGGATTTCTTTAATTGCCACAACAAGGGAGCCCCAACACAATAGGAGGAAAGCAAGAATGAAAGACAAGACAACAGGTGAAAAAGTACGTGTTTGCATGCGCGAGGCTGGCATTTCTGCTGCACGGCTGGCGTATGAACTGCAAGAAAAGACAGACTTGTGCGACGAGACGGACAAGAGCATAGAGCACATCATCAACCAAGCTATTCGCGCTGCTCGGTATTATCCGGCGCTGGCGGAAATTCTTCATACTGACCCCGGGTATCTGGCTGACTGGTATCCTGAATCACCATATCGACAGGATGAACGCGTGGAGAGCACTTTGTGTGAGGTATTCGGCTTTACGCCTTACACCGCTCAGAAGATTCGGGTAGCAGCGAAACAGCGCAAGCCAATGCTGATCCGTAACTCGTGCATGCTGCGTGACTATCTTGCGGATGTATACGGCGTCTGCGACAGGGACGAACTGCCAGACCCAAGCGTTGTGCTGACGTTTGTGGTCACGGTGCCGGAAGGCGGTGAGCCGATTGGATGAACTACTTACTGTGAAACAGGTCGCAGAACTGCTCAAGGTCAATACGGACTTTGTGTATATGCTCCGTGACGCTGGTACGCTCCCGTTCTGCAAACTGGGTCATTACAAGTGCCGCAGAAGCGCAGTAGAGGAATTCATGCGTAACGCAGATGGTATGGATTACTCATATCCTTATGAACCGCAGCTGATGAAGCTGAAAGGGGCGCACGCATGATTGACGCACCAAAGGGATTAGCGGAGAAACGCCTGCTTCAGAAGAACACGAAGCGGAGAATGGAACTCTGTGACGTTCCGCCATCCGCATTGTTCCCTGCTCCGCCGGAGCGGGATGTTGAACAAGCCCGCCGGATTAGTCATCCGGTGCACGCGAAATACGCTAAAAATACCGCAACGTAATTTATACATCTAAACAATCACATGCTGCCGCGTGTTGCGGCGCGGCAGCGCACCCTAAAAGAGAGGAAGAAAGACATGCTTTTCGTAATCACAGCGATTATCAAGATTGTAGAACTGGTGTTCTGGGTTCTGCTGTCCTGCGCAATCGGAACAGTGCTGATGTTTCTGCTGTTTCTGGTGCACCGGTGGGCGGAGCGAGACGATACGCGTCATTAAAGCACAGGGGTAACTGGTCTTAACCGGTTGCAGGTTCGAATCCTGCATGACGCACCATGGGAAAGCGCGAGAAAATTTTATAAAAGGATGTGAAAAATGTCCCTCCATACGTTTGCCGCACCTTCCGCGCTTTCCCTTCAATATGTGCCATTAGCTCAGTTGGTAGAGTACCAGACTTTTAATCTGGGTGTCGCGGGTTCAAGCCCCGCATGGCGCACCACAAAACGCATCCTCGCTAAGCGTGATACATCTCCTGTTTTTACCCCCCTACACACATACATTTCCTTTCCCTTATCAGTGGGGCGTGCGAGGCTCCGCCCCCTCTATATGCGGCTCATGGCTGATTGCCGGTTCGATTCCGGCGAGCCGCAGAGTTCATTTTTCATTTTTCTCCTTTCTTTATCCCGTCCGGTGGTTAGGCATGCCGCCGGACGGCACACCGGCTACACGGACAAGCCGTCATCAGGTGCAAGCCCTGAGAGCCGAATATCGAATACTTAGGAGGAACACAACATGGATGTAAATGTACACGGAGAAGTGAAGCTCCGTTTGGAGCTGCCCGACGCACTTATGAAGCTGCTGGAACGCTGCGTAACACCGGATGTCAAGATATCCGTACCGGAGCAGGCAGCAGCAGTAAAGGACGCACCTGCAAAGAAGGTACAGGCAAATGCCGTGCCGGACACGCTGCCGGAACCGACCGTTGAGGTCAAGCCGGTAGCACCCGCAAAGGCAGAGCCGGTTCAGACAGGTATCGCACCGGTTGCAGCTCCGCAGGAAAGCAATCTGTCCTGTGATGACCTGCGCAAGCATATCGCAGAGGCACGCAAGCTGGCTCGTGCGCACGGTAATGACATTCTGTCTAACCCGGAAATTAAGGCTAAAATGTCTGAGCTTGGGGCGGCAAAGATGACTGACCTTACCGCAGCGCAGGTAGCAGAGATGTTTGCATGGGTGGACGAGGTGTCGAGCAATGCCTGAGTTTCATTCCCGACTGGGCGCATCGAGCTACAGCCGCTGGGGCAGCTGCCCCGGCTCGGTAAAGCTGGAAGCGGGCATCCCAGCAACGACCAGCGTGTACGCAGAGGAAGGAACGCTGGCTCACGCTTTCTGTGAAGCAGAGCTGAACAGACGTTTCTTCGGCGTAAAGCCACGCCTTGCAAAGCTCCGCAAGTCAGAGCTGTACGACAAGGAAATGGAGAAGCACGCAGCGGAATACGGTGATTTTGTTTATAGCATCGCCGCAGAGCATATCGGAGAACCGCCGGACGTATACGTGGAACACATGGTCAACTACAGCAACGTTGCACCGGGCGGTTTCGGAACGGCGGACTGCATTCTTGCTTTTCCGGGCGAACTGCATGTGATTGACTTCAAGTACGGCAAAGGCGTGCCAGTATCCGCTGTGGGCAATCCGCAAATGCGGCTGTACGCCTATGGCGCATACAGAGAGCTGAACTTCATGCTGGACATCAAAAACGTGCACATGCACATTTTCCAGCCGCGCATTGAGAACTTTTCGTCGGACGAAATTTCGGCTGACGAACTGCGAAAATGGGCGAATGAAGAAGTTCGGATTGCCGCCGAGCTGGCGTTGTCCGATAATCCGCCGTACAATCCATCCCCAGCGGCGTGCCGGTGGTGCAGAGCAAAGAACCTCTGCAAGGCGCGTGCTGATTGGCTGGCATCCGCACATGGCAAGAACCCTGACTTACTGACGCCGGAGCAGATCGCAGAGCTGTTGCCGCTAGCGAAAGAGCTGGAAGGTTGGGCGAAAGACCTGACCGGCGAAGCGCAGAACATGATTGAACAGGGTGAGCACGTGCCGGGATACAAACTGGTCATCGGCAGAGCGGGCAACCGCAGCTTTACCGACGCAGACAAGGCAATCCAGCGTGCAAAAGATGCAGGCATCGCAGAAGCAATGCTGTACGAGCGCAGACCTATCACGTTATCCGCGATGGAAAAGCTGATGGGCAAGGAAGATTTTGAGTTGGCGTGCGGTGATTTGGTCACCCGCGCACCGGGCAAGCCTACACTTGTACCGGAGAGTGATAAGAGACAGGCATATAATCCGAATGCTGCCGTTGCAGCTGAGTTCGGATTGGATTTATAAGTTTTAGGAGGAAATAATTATGGCAAATCTGTGCACTGGTGAAGGACGTTTTTCTTATGCATTCCTGACCAAACCGGCGGAAGGCATGAATGGTGGCGCGGCAAAGTTCCGCTCCAAGTTTCTGATTCCGAAGGAGGATACCAAGACCAAAGAAGCAATCGACAAGGCGATTGCAGAAGCTATCGAGCGCGGCAAGAAGGACAAGTGGAACGGCAAGGCGCCGAAGAAGTTCCGCAATTTCCCGATTCAGGATGGCGACGGCGTGCGCGAGTTCGACGGTGAGCCGTTCGGTGAAGAATGCCACGGTCACTGGGTACTGTCCTGCTCAGCAAACGAGGAACATAAGCCGGTTGGCTACAAGCAGGTTGGTAACAAGGCTGTACCGGTTGAGCCGTCTGAGGTTTACAGCGGCATGTACGGCAAGGTGCTTATCAGCTTTTACCCGTACTCAGCGTCGGGCAACAACGGTATCGCCTGCTCGCTGAACGGCTATCTCAAGACCCGAGATGGAGATGCGTTCAGCGAATCTGCACCGGCAACTGCGGCGGATTTCGGACTTGAAGCCGATGCAGACTTTGAAGATTTGAGTGACCTGTAATGGCTCGCGTACTCCATATCGACCTTGAGACTTACTCAAGTGTCGATATTGGCAAGGCGGGGCTGTACAGATACGCGCAATCGCCGGACTTTGAAATCCTGCTGTTCGCGTATTCGTTTGGTGACGAGGACGAAGTGCATGTCGTTGACTTAACTGCCACCGGCGCACTGCCGCAAAACGTCCTCGTCGCACTGGACGACCCCGACACGGAACTATGGGCACACAATGCCGCTTTTGAGTGGTACTGCTTGTCGAGATACCTGCATCGCGAACCGGCAAGCTGGGCGCACCGGTGGCGTTGCACGATGGTGTACGGCTTGTACTTAGCCTACCCGCCAAGCCTGAAAGAGCTGGGCGCGGCACTGGGGATTCCGGCAGACGCGCAGAAAGACAAGACCGGCAAAGCGCTTATCAAGTATTTCTGCTGTCCGTGCAAGCCGACAAAGGTTAACGGCGGCAGAACCAGAAACCTGCCACAGCACGACGCAGAGAAATGGCAGCTGTTCAGAGAGTACAACCGGCAGGACGTAGTCGCGGAGAAGAAGATTCACGAGTGGTTGTCTGAGGTACCGATTCCAGATTTTATCTGGACGCAGTGGCATCAAGACTTGCGCATGAACGAACGCGGCGTGCGGGTTGACAAGGAAATGATGGATGGCGCGTTGAAAATTGACGCACGGTCGACAGAGCTGTTGAAACAAGAAATGATGCAACTCACAGGACTGGCAAATCCAAAGTCTACCCAGCAGCTTTCCAACTGGATTGAACAGCAGACAGGTGTTCGACCAGAGAGCTTGCGCAAAGAATACTTAGAAGAAATGGCAGTTGACGAAACACTTCCGCTGCTTGTCCGTCACGTCATCAAGCTAAAGTTGATGATTTCGAAAACCTCAGTCAGCAAATACGCCGCTATGGAACGTGCGCTGGGTGAGGGTGAGAAGGTTCGCGGAATGCTTCAATTCTACGGTGCAGCGCGTACCGGTAGATGGGCTGGGCGTATCGTGCAGCTGCAAAATCTTGCCAGAACTCACCTTGACGAGCTGGATATGGCAAGGGACATTTGCAAGACCGGCGATTTTGATGAGATGCAGTTGTGGTACGGCAACGTGCCGGACACGCTGTCACAGCTCGTGCGCACTTGCCTGATACCGGACGAAGGACAGGTATTTGTAGACGCTGACTTCTCAGCCATCGAAGCCCGTGTCATTGCTTGGCTTGCCGGTGAAGAATGGACACTTGAGGTGTTCCGAACGACCGGTAAGATTTACGAAGCAACGGCGGCAAACATGTTTGGCGTTCCGGTCGAGAGCATTGCCAAAGGTCAGCCGAATTACCCACTGCGTCAGCGTGGCAAGGTGGCAACACTCGCGTTAGGCTATCAGGGCGGAACGAAAGCGCTGGTCAACATGGGTGCGCTGCGAATGGGCATTCCTGAAAAAGACCTGCCGGACATCAAGAATAAGTGGCGCAAGGCGAATCCGCATATTGTCCAGTTCTGGGACTACTGCCAGAAGGCTGCAATCTCAGCGATTGAAACCGGACGGTCATTCAGGATACGACAGCTGCTTACGTTCTCAATGGTAGAGACTGAGCATTTGCGATTATTGGCGGTTAAATTGCCGTCTGGCAGACAGATATTTTATCCGAAGCCGGGTATTGGCGTGAACCGATTTGGCGAAAAGTCAATTACCTATTGGGGCACGTCGACCGGTTCTGGCGATAAGCAATCGTCAAAGAAATGGCGGCAATTAGAGACATATGGGGGCAAGCTGACGGAAAATGCTGTTCAGGCAATTGCGAGAGATTGCCTTGCTGTAAACCTTGATAGATTAGAAAAAGCTGGATATGATGTTCGCTTTCACATTCATGACGAAGTGGTTTGTTCGCAAGATACGAACTGCTTGGACGAGATTGTAGAAATCATGTCTCAGCCAATAGACTGGGCACCGGGGCTGCCGCTGAACGCGGACGGATGGTGCGGAAATTACTTTACGAAGGACTAAGCTATGACTGATAGAATTCTTAAAATCAGCGTCGGAGCGTCGCGTAAGTCTACCAGCTGGAAAACTACAGAACTCCACCTGCGAGAGTTCTATGACAAGCTGAAAACGCCGCTCCGCACACAGGAAACGCTGGACGTGTACCTCGGTATGCCGAAGTCAAAACAGGATAATCTGAAAGACAACGGCGGTTTTGTAGGCGGTCAGCTCGACGGTAACCGCATCGTGAAGAACCTCAGGGGACGCGATGTGGTTACCCTTGACCTTGACCATTGCCCCGCAGGCGCAACGGAAAAGGTCAAACAGGCGGTCATGAAGCTGGGCTGCACGTATTGTATCTACAGTACACGAAAGCACAGACCGTCTGCACCGCGACTGCGTGTCATCCTTCCGACCAACGGGACGATGACCGTGGACGAATATGAACCGGTTGCACGAAAGCTCGCGTCTCTGATGCTGCCGGATATGTCATGGTATGACCCAACGACTTTTGAGGTCACCCGCCTCATGTATTACCCGACATGCTCCTGTGACGGCGAGTTTATATACGCAGCGGACACGGAACACGACTTTATCGACGTGGACGGCGTGCTGCTGCTGTACGACGACTGGCACGACATATCATCGTGGGCTGTTGTTCCGGGCGTAGAAGCCAAGCAACAGAAAGCGGCAGAAGCCGAAGATCCTACGACCAAGAAGGGCATCATCGGTGCTTTCTGCCGGACGTATTCCATCACAGAAGCGATTGACACCTTCCTGTCGGACGAATACATCCCCGCCGGAGCTGACCGATACTCATATGCAAAGGGCAGCACCTCCGGCGGCGCGATTGTCTACGACGACAAATTCCTGTTTTCGCACCACGCCACTGACCCGTGCTCCGGTCGACTGGTCAATGCGTTTGACCTTGTTCGACTGCACAGGTTCGGTGAGCTGGACGAGAAAGCGGCTCCGGGCTGCCCGGTCACAAAGTTGCCATCTACAACGGCAATGCGTGATTTTGTCCGAGAGGATGAAAAGACGCAGGCGGCACTGGCGCAGGAGCGCTCAGCGAATATCCAGCTTGCATTTGAACAGTCGTTAGATGCCAAGGGCATGACTGCTGAACCGGACTTTGCAAAGCGCATGGCTGACCATCTCGCAGCACTGGATGGTGTGATGTTTACCACAGACGTTCTCAAGCAGACACTGAGCGTCGCCGGTGTGCAGCTCTGGTACGACGAGATTACACACAAATTCCGTTCCGTGGGTACGGAGCAGGCATTTGGCATCCCAGAATCAAGCGTGGGCAACGCGATGCCGTCCGTGATTGACGACCTGTATCGACAGGCAAAAGTGGACAGAGCCGGAACGACAACCATCTCTGACCGAATGGGCTTGATTTGGCGGCAGAACCGCGTGAATCCGGTTACGGACATGTTGCAAAACGGTTTGTGGGACGGTGCTGACCGTGTATCAATCCTGCTGGATGAGCTTATGCAGCTCCCGCAGGACGACAACACGAGCCGGTTTCTCGTGCAGCGCTGGTTATCACAGTGCGTGGCGCTTGCCCGTAACAGTGACCGGCAGCCGTATGGCGCAGAGGGAGTGCTTGTCCTCGTCGGTGGTCAGGGCATCGGCAAAACCAGCCTGTTCCGCCGGTTGGCAGTTGAACCGGACTGGTTCAATGAAGGTGCGGTTCTGAACTTTCGAGACAAGGACACGCTGATTGGTGCAACAGACAGCTGGATTTCTGAGCTGGGAGAGATGGAACGCACCCTACGCTCAGACGAAGGCGCGCTGAAAGCATTCATCACTAAGCCGTCTGATACGCTCCGCCGTCCATATGAGCGTGCCGCAGAGATGCACGCCCGGCGGACTTCCTTCTGCGGCACGCTGAACAGCGAGCGTTTCTTGCGTGATGACACCGGCAACCGCCGCTTCTGGACGGTGCCGATTACACACATCGACACAGACCGACTTTTTAGCTTGTCAGATGATTGGTTCAGGCAGTTGTGGTTTCAGGTCTACGACACGTGGCTTGAAGCTGGTACGCAGAGTTATCGCTTGACCAGAGAGGAACAGAAGTTGCTGAACGCCCGCAACGCAACCAGAATGGAAGAATTACCGGGCGAGGAAGAATTGCTGGAAATCCTTGACCCCGATTTGCCGGAAGAACAGTGGACATTTGCCAGTGCGACAGAGCTTGTTAAGCTCGCAGGTGTGCATATGGACGCGCGGCGGTTTGGCAGAGTAGTAAACAATGTAATCGCGTCGGGTGAATTCCCCGGCGCGGAACGCAGAAAAGGCGCAAAGGGAAAACGCGGCTTTTGGCTGCCAATAGCAAAAGATATTGATTTAGTGTAGGAGGATGAAGAAATGCCAGAAGAAGAAGATATTATTCGCGCGCTGGACAAGATGATTGGCGACAGGGAAGAAATTTTGCGGTATGCAGCAAACGATGATATCCGCGAAGAAGCTGATGCTTTACGGGCTTTACGCGCAGGCTACTGCTCGGTGCTTGACCTTGAATCAAAATATAAGATCGTGCAGAAAAAGTATAAGCATCGGGAAGATGAAGTAAACAGATTAAACTGTGAGCTTGCTCATCTGCACGCAGAGCTGGAAAAAGCCAAGAAACCGAAACGGTATTATGAAGTTTTGCTCTCCGACGGCTCAGCCTCAGTGCGTGTCGAAAACGGCGCACTCCATTACTGGACGGAACAACAGCTGGTTATCCACAACAAAAGAGGCAAACTGGTTGCAGCGTTTAACGATGAATATGTTGTCGGCATCATCAAGAGAGGGGAGTGGGAAAAGGATGAAGATGACGAAAGCACACGTCCCGCGGGAGCGTGACATTGAGAGGTACTTCGTGAAGGAAGTAGAAGCGCACGGCGGATGGGCGATTAAGTTCCAGTCCGATTCCCAAGCAGGCGTGCCGGACAGAATCGTGTTCTGGAAGGGCAGCCGCAGCGTAGAATTTGTAGAGCTGAAACGTCCGGGCGGCAAGCCGAGACCTTTGCAGGTACATGTCTGCAAGAAGCTCTCCGAGTACAATAACGTCCGTGTGTGGGTTCTTGATTCCTATGAATCGGTCAATGAGTACGTCAACAATCCGCCGTTCCCGCGATTCGCGGAAGGGCGAGATTGGGAGGCGGTACAATGATTTTCAAGCCACACAACTATCAGCAGTATTGCGCTGAGCGAATTGTTGAGGACAAGAACGTTGGTTTGTTTATCGACATGGGCTTAGGCAAGACGGCGTCAACGCTGCTTGCAATTAACGAGCTGATGTACAACCGATTTGAGGTTGGCGCGGTGCTCGTCATTGCGCCAAAGAAGGTCGCAGAAGCGACGTGGCAGAACGAGATTAAGAAGTGGGATAACTTATCCCATCTGACCGTATCGACCGTTCTCGGCTCTCTCAAGCGGCGAATTGATGCGCTGGCAAAACCGGCGGACATTTACATCATCAACCGCGACAATGTAGCATGGTTGGTTGATTACTGCTTGTTCGAACTGCACGCATGGAAGTTTGATATGGTTGTTCTCGATGAGAGCAGCAGTTTCAAGAACCCTCGGGCGCAGCGATTCAAGTCACTCAAGAGTGTCAAGTCGTCCATACAGCGCGTAGTAGAGCTGTCAGGCACACCGGCGCCGCAGGACATGAAAGACCTATGGTCACAGGTTTTTTTGCTTGACGGCGGCGCACGGCTGGGGCAATCGGCATCTGCGTTCAACCAGCGCTACTGCGAGATTGAACGGCGGGGAAACCGATTTGTTTACGGGCGGTTAAAGCCCGGCGCAGACACGCAAATCAAACACGCCATTGGCGATATTTGCGTATCCATGAAAGCAGAAGATTATCTGGAACTGCCAGACATCACATACAGCATTGTACCGGTTGAACTGGACGCAAAAGCGCGAAAGAACTACAAGACCCTTGAAAGGGACATGCTGCTGCCGGTCGATGATACAGAGATTACAGTCGCCGGTGCTGCTGCCCTGTCAAACAAGCTGTTGCAGCTGGCGAACGGCGCACTGTACGACGAGAACAAAGAGGTTCATCCGGTGCATGACGCAAAGTTAGACGCGCTGGAAGAACTCATGGAAGGTTTGCAGGGACAACCGGCGCTTGTGTTTTACTCATTCAAACATGATATTGACCGCATCGTTGACCGGCTCGGCAAGAAGTACAAAGTCCGTGTCTACAAGGACAGCAAGGACGCAGACGACTGGAACGCCGGTAAGCTCGATGCCCTTCTTGCTCATCCGGCAAGCACGGCATACGGCTTGAACCTGCAAGCAGGCGGACATAACGTTGTCTGGTTCGGGCTGAACTGGTCACTGGAACTGTACCAGCAGGCGAATGCCCGGTTGTACAGACAAGGACAGGAAAAGCCAGTCGTTGTGCATCACCTTGTCGTGCAAGACAGCATCGACATGGACGTAATTGACGCACTGGACGCTAAGAAAGACGGGCAAGACGCGCTGCTGGACGCTATCAAGGCGCGTGTAGACAAGATTAGGAGGAATGGATAATGGATAAACAGGTAATTAAACCAGATAACGTTAACCACCCAAGCCATTATGAGACCGGCAAATTTGAGTGCATCGACGTTATGACAGAAACGCAGGGCAAAGATGCCGTGTACGAGTTCTGCGTCTGCAATGCGTTCAAGTACCTTTACAGACACCGCCGGAAGAACAATGCGGAGGACATCAAGAAAGCCATCTGGTACCTGAACAAGGCACTGGAACTGAGTGGGGAGGATAAGTAATGACGCCGAATGAATATCAGAAACTTGCCATGCGCACGTGCAACATCCATTATGACGATCGGTACGATGACATGGTACGCCATGCTGTGTTCGGTCTTACGTCCGAAGCTGGCGAGGTTGCGGGGCTGTTTCAGAAACGGTATCAGGGACACGAGCTTGACGAAGAACATCTGATGAAGGAAATCGGAGACTGCCTTTGGATGATTGCGGAGCTGTGCACCGCGTATGGCTTCAGCCTTGAAGATGTGATGCAGCTGAATATTGATAAGCTCCGTGCCCGCTATCCTGATGGGTTCAGTGAAGAAAAGTCGTTACACAGAGCAGAAGGAGATGTATAATATGATTAAGATTACAAACGCAGAGGTATTCGGTTGGGATGCAGCTATCCGGGGAATGCGTAACCCGATGAACAGCTGGGACAGGTCGGACAGTTTCGTGTGCGAAGGGAAAGATGCCTGTGTAGGAGACTGTTATAGTTGTATTGGCAACGCTGACCATGCTCTCATGAAGAAGCTGGTCAAAGCTGGTTCTGACCATGCTAAGTTTATGCGCATGATTAACGTAACGATGGACGCTACCGCACCGCTGTATTGGTGGAAAGAATTTGACACCTACAAGGTCGGCACAGTGGCGAATAGCTGCTCCACCATGCACAAGATTGCGGATAAGGAATTTACGCTGGAAGATTTCAGCCACGAACATTTGATGCAGGGTGGGCTTGAGTGCATCAAGAACCTGTGCAAGGATTTGAACATGTGCCGTGAGCAGTATCTTGCAAAGCATGACAAAGAATGGTGGTGGCAGATGATTCAGCTGCTCCCGTCCAGCTACAACCAGAAGCGTACTGTACAGCTGAACTACGCTGTTCTGCGCAACATGTACCACGCCCGCCGGAATCACAAGCTGGACGAGTGGCGCGACTTCTGCTCGTGGGTGGAAACCCTGCCGTATGCCGAGCTGATTACATTAGGAGGAAATGACAATGGCAAAGATTAAGTATCTTCCGTTCCCGGAGTTCTGGGAAACGATGCTTCAGACCGTATACAAGGACAAGACCATCACCGGACTTTCGGTGGTGGTCAACCACGGCAAGGGCAACGCGGAGATTTACCACACCGGCGATATGGACGAGATGGAGCTTATGGAGCTGTCGTTCCACGCAGCCACGAACCACCTGCACGGCTTGCTCGACAAGGTCAGGGAAGAACACGAGGACGAAGGCTACACGTGGGACGACTATGAGAGGGATATGTGGGGTGACGACGATGACGACGACTGAGGCGCAGGGTTACCGCTTGACGTATTACCGCGTAGCAGCTAACGTATCACGGCTTGACCTCGCAGCGCAGACCGGTATCACGCCGAACACACTGCGCTGCTGGGAGCGCGGGGACACGACAATCAAGTGCTCCGTACTGCCTGATCTGTGCACGGCGCTGGGCGTCACGCCGAATGACCTCGTAGCGCCTAAGCTGTTCGACCCAGCAGAGCGCATGCGTATGGTGGCGGAGACCTCCCGCCTCGCACGCAAGGACGATGCCGCGTGCGCCGAGCTGACGGGATGGCTGACCTGCGTTCGGCAGCGTCGCGGGCTGACCCGTGAGGCGCTTGCCCAGCGCGCCCAAGCCTGCCCATCTGACATCACGGCTTACGAACGACAGGGCTACAGGGTGCGTCCCGATACGCTGCTCCGACTGTATGCCGCATTGGATATTCACTTTGACCCCAGAGAGGGGAGATGGGTTGCGTGAGGAAACTGTACATCGATGGGCACTATGATTTCGTGGAGGATTTGGCGGACGCCCTTGGCTGGGTTGAGACGAAGTGCGGGTATGATCTACGAGAATACCTTGAGGAATACATGGACGATGCCATCTCGGACGAAGTAGAGAAGCGCGTGCGGGACGTAGTGGGTTGTGTCGAACGGGCGCAAACCGCGATAGAAAAAGCAATTATGAAATTAGAAAGAAGGTAATATTTGTGGGCAGAGGGAAGGACAAGCAGCCGAGAAAGATTCGGCAAGACCACCCTGTACCAGCGAACAACCGCGATCCCATTGTGCCGGTAGGGTACAACGGCGAATTGGTGTCCAACATTGCGTCACTTATCCAGCCGCCGGAATTGACAGACCCGGATTGCATTGAGCGGTGGGAAAAGTTTACGGCGTATCTCCGTATGTGCGCTGAGAAGGATATGAAAGTTGGCAATTTGGCGGCTTACATGGCTATCGGTATTGATAAAACCATAGCTTGGAAATGGGAAAACGAGCAATTGAGCAAAGACCGGCGGAACTTGATAAAATCAATTCGGCAAGTTTGTGCTGTGTATCGTGAGCAATTGATGCAGGACGGCAAGGTAAATCCGGTCGTCGGCATTTTCTGGCAGAAGAACTACGACGGTATGAGAGACCAAACGGAAACTGTCATCACCGCCAACGCGCCGCTGGGCGAAGAAGTAACCGGCAGAGATGCAGAACGGCTTGCCGAGACATACCTCAGCAATGCAAAGGGAGCACTCCCGCCAGCGGAAAATATGAACAAAAGCGATACGGAATAACGGACGAAAAGGTAAAGCCCCGATGTGCAAATCTGCATGTCGGGGCTTTTGAAAAATGGGTGGCATTACGGGGTGGCATTAGGGCAAAAGGGTGGCATTAACTTTTGTGCGGGTGGCATTAGGTGGCATCAGGGTGGCATTAGAAATTCGGGTTTGATGCCACCCGATAACATACCAAATCGCAATTTATCCGGCATTGAATACTGCGATTTTATACCATTATCTTATCTACACCCTTGTGGGGTGGCATTAAGACATTAAAATACGGGGAAAACACTGATTTATAGAAATTATAGATTTTATAGACCAGAATATTTTCTATAAATTCTATAATTTCTATAATACGCCCCCTCTAAACGATTTTTGCGATTTTGATGCCACCTAATGCCACCCGCCATTATCTTGTGCTCCCGCCAGCACGTGAGGTAAGCACACAAAGAAGGGCAGAACCGCCGGTATGCAGTCCTGCCCTTATGTGATATTCTGTTTTATTCTCCTGTCAAAATCCATCTGAGCACGCTGCCCTTGCGGCGCTCCAACGGAACTGTGTGCTTGACGGGCTGGCAATTCGCCTTGACGGACGACACCAGCTTTTCAATGTCTCCCGCCGGCGTATACGCCGCTTGGAATCTTGTCTCACCGACCGAACCGGGGCGCCGGATAAGCGCATCACCGGCACCCAGCAGCTTTTCCGCGCCGCCGTGGTCGAGAACAATCATAGATTCCCGCACGCCGTTGCAGGTCAACGCGATCTTGCAAGGCATGTTGGCACGGATAAGACCGGTTACCACTGCGGCGCGTGGGGATTGCGTCGCAACTACGAGATGGATTCCCGCCGCTCTGCCGAGCTGGGCGATGCGGACGATATTGTTTTCGACCGATTTCTTGCTGACCAGCATGAGGTCAGCCAGCTCGTCAATGACGCAGACTATGCGGTTCATACCCGCCTCAGCGGCGGTTTTCACGCCCATAGAGGACATCTTCTCGTACCGGCTGTCCATCTCATCTGCAAGGCTCTCAAGCGCCTGTACGGCGTTCTCCGAGCCTTGGACGATAGGGCAACGCAAGTGAGGGATGCCTGCCCATGCGTCGAACTCCACGCGCTTTGGGTCGATAAGTACCAGCTCGCAGGCTTGTGGCTCATTCTTATAGACAAGACCGGCGATAATGGTGTTCAGCAGCACAGATTTGCCGCTGCCCGTCGTACCGGCGATGAGGACATGCGGCGCTTTGCCGATGTCCAGCATTTCCGGTTCTCCGGTCATGCCTACACCGATAGACACCGACAATCCAAGGCTTGCGTGCACAATGTCACCGAGATACACGGAGCCGCGCGGATTGCGTTCAATCTCGATACCAAAATCGCCATACGGGCAATCTTCGATGAAACGCGCTTGTACGTGGCTGCGCGTTCCTACGAGCCGCACAAGCCGTTTTGCGAGTGTCGGCTTGTACTCGTATATGTCGCTGCACTCAAAGCCGTACACGGCACTCTGGGGCGCAATATCCTGCCGCACACAAGTGCAGGCAAGCCCGCCGCCTGTTATGAATCGGGCGATACTGTCACCCGCCAGAATGGCAGTGTTGCTGTTTTCCGATTTTGTGAAATCCATGTTTTGTCTCCTTCTTTCTTTTTAGCTGACTGCAATACTATCACATTTCACGATAGATTGCCAGTGACCTGTCATCATCAGTGGCAGTGGGTCAGTTCTGCCAGACCGCCCACACGGGCGGTTTCGACTTATTTTTTATATGTAAATCCAATAGAATCGTCCGCTGAAATCCAGCGCATTGGTAAAACCAGTGATCGTACCGTTCCATCCTCCGATTCAAACCAAAGTTCCCCGACTTGGTATCCGCATTTGTTTTCCTCATCGTATCCGGCAATGCGGTTTTCTGCGTGGATTGTAGTGCTGCCTGTCGCCTGAACCGCGATTCGCAGATATTCCGCGTCGGCAACGTGACCGCCACCGAGATGGCATTCTACTCCGCGGAGCTTATGAACATTGCACTTTGCAAGCGCCTTCTGTTCTGCGATGCCCGATTTCAGTTCTGCGACTGTCGGGCATCGCAGAACGTCAGGATATTCTTTCTCCGCGCGTGCCTTCAGAATGGGCTGCACGTTCATCAGCTCAACGCCATCCGGCAAAGTAGGCAGGTCGAGCGGCGTGCCGCTGTTTTCGATGAGCATGTAGCCGTTGCAAACATACTGCTTTCCATGGTCAAACCACGCGCCTTGCAGCGCCCTCTGGTATGGGCTATGCTTTTCGGCGGACTTGATTACAGCCAGCATTGCGCGATACAAGTCCTGCTTTCCAGCGGACTTTGCAGCCTTGACCGCAATTTCCTTCCGCAACGTCGCGATGGTATCCTCTAACATTGTATATGCCTGAGGCGTTGCAATCTCTTTCTGTGCGGTTTTCAGCACTGCTATTAAGTTTTCATTCGTCACGATAATGTACCTCCTATGTGTGTTGACCTGTCTCATCAGTGGCGGAAGGTCATCCCCGCCAGACCGCCCGCGATGGGCGGTTTCGACTTAGTTCACGGTGAGCCGATTTGCTTCGGTCACCTTCGTTACCTTTTCGGCGATTTCGGGATACTCCCGCCGGAGCTTTGCCGCGTCGATACGCGCGGACGTTACGACGCGATACATAACCTTGTAGTCGTCGCCGATTACAGTATTTTCGCCGTGCATTTCTGCAATAATCTGAGGCTTGAGCTTGTCCAGCTCGGCTTTCGCTTCGTCGCAGATACGCTTGTACCGGCGGTATTCCTTAATTAAATTGTCCATATTCTTCATGATTCATTTCCTCCTTGACCTGTCTCATCAGTGGCAGTAGGTCATCCCTGCCAGACCGCCCGCGATGGGCGGTTTCGACCCTCCTTACATATTTTCCGGGACGATGAAAACCATCCGGTAACCGTTGTTCTGCGTGATGATAATCGTCTGCGTGCCATCGTAGTTGTTCACGCGCTTAATTCGCGTAATGTATGTGCAATGGTTCAACTTCTTTTCGATAAGCATACCTGCCAAACGTTCATAGACTGTTTTCTTATCAGTGCAGATGTACTGGTTGCATACCCATTTTTTACCTTCTTTTCTTTCGGAAAACATTCTGATTTGTCTTTCCATACTTGACAACTCCTTTTCTGCCTGTTATAATACAGGCACGACATAATTTGATTTGTGCGTGGTATGTTTTACAACCGCCACGCCGGTTATCAGTGGCTATAGCTCGTCATATGAATCAGTGGTGCGGATTACACCATCTGACCACATCCAGCCATAGCCGGTATTGTAGAGAGGTACAGGAGTACCCATAGGTTTCACCTCCTCTCTATAGAGCCTTTGCAATGCTAGTGCTTAGGCTCTTTTCTTTTTAGTTATTTGAGAGGGGCTTTCTTTGTTGTGTCCCTCTCTCTTAACTGTCTATATTATATCATGTCAACATGCATATGTAAATGCATAAAGTATACAATAATGCATGTCAACATGAATACAAATTTATGCAAATTGACGTACACAAAGCACGTACAGCTGTGCACCGGTGGGGGACTATGCCGCAGCGACCGCGGCGGGTAAACCCTAAAATTTCTCACAAAATAAAAAAGTCCTCTTGAAACATGTCGACATGTATGATATAATGGGGACGAATAAACAGAGGGAGGGTTGTACGTGAGCAAAGAATCAGACGCCCGCAAGAAAGCACTGAATGGTGAAGCGGATAAGAAAACGCGATATGAGTATGCTAAAAAGAGCAATGAAAAATATCTTGCAGGCTTTGACCGCATAACAACCAGAGTGCCAAAGGGAGAGAAGGACATCTGGAAAAGCGCAGCAGACGCGCACGGCAAAAGCTTAAATCAGTACGTGATCGATCTCATGCACGCTGACAATCCAGATTTGTTCCCCGCAGAAAGCGAGAAAACTGAATGAAGAAAGCAGGTTGCGGCTCGTGGCTGCTTTGTATATTTGCGTTTGGGGTGCTAATTAGCGCGTGCGCGGATAACCCTACGCTTCTGGGTTTCGCTTGCACTATCCCATTTGTCATATTTTGCGGCGTGTGGGCAGGTCGTAAAATCAAATCCGGCGCCAAGCAAGATACCCGAGGATCAACTATGCCAGCTGTGCCCGTTGACCAGTTAACGGGCAAAGAATATGAGCGGTATGTGGGCGAAAAGTTATGCCATCTCGGATACACGCTTATCAGGTATACCCCAGATTCGGGTGATTATGGTGCGGACATCATAATGAAAAACCCAGATGGAGAAAAGTCTTGCATTCAGTGTAAGCGGTACAAAAAATCAGTAGGTGTGTCTGCTGTGCAGGAAATCGTTGCCGCAAAGGGATATTACGGTTGCACAGAAGCCGTTGTAGCTACAACGGCTGCCTTTACACCCTCTGCAAGAGAGCTTGCTGAGCGTAACGGCGTGCGCTTATTAGAACATTTCAGGTAACAGCTGATTATCGGCATGATGCACGACGCAATGGACAAGGCGGGGTTTGACTACTCGGTAGAGAACAACGAATGAAAATAAGGGCTATGGCGAAGTGCCGTAGCCCTATTTTTGTGCCTGTGCGGTTGAATTTAGTACACTAGGCTAAAATTCCCGTGCATTTTGCACGGAAATTACACGTTTCGACACAGATTTCCTTGACTTTACGCCCGTAGAGGTGTAAAGTATAGATAACAAGGAGAGATGCGACTATGTTTACGCACGTCACATTAAAAAATTTCAAATCCTTGGCAGATGTTACGTTTGACTTCACAGCTGCCAGAAAACAAGTGAAAAGATTGGCTGCTGTTTACGGAGAAAACGGCAGTGGCAAAACAAATTTTATCAACAGCTTCACACTGCTGCGCAACAGCATTTTAACCTTTTCCGAAAAGGAAAGACTTGAGCATCTTGTAAACATCACGCAGGATAACGGTGAGCCTTTGCCAGATGGCATTCGGCAAATATTGGCTGATGCGGTTATGCGTGCCCACGCGCAGAAGGCAAAGCTGTCTGCGTATCGAATGATTGACTGCGACGAGCCGACCGAAGTTGAGTACGGATTCCAGATTGGCACGCACAGGGGAGTGTATGAGCTGGCTTTCACAGACACAATTTGCTATGAAAGACTGTACTATTTCACCGGCAAACGCAGCCAGACCATTTTTGAGCTACGCAAGATGGATGACCACATTGAGATGCATTTCTGCTCACGCCTGTTCGCCAACAAGAAGGTGAGCGAGAACGCGGTTGATTTAATCAATCAGTATTGGGGCAAGCATTCATTCTTAGCACTGCTGCAAAACGAGCGAGAAGCAAAGAACGAGCAGTATATTAAAGACAACTACTTGTCCTACGTTTTTGATATTATCGACATGGTTTTCGACATGCAGCTTCATGAGCAAGGCGCAAAATCTGAGATGGAAGTTCGCCCGAACCATGTTCTTAACAAGCTGTCAGATCTGAGCGGCGGCAGTATCGCTAAGAAAGACGAACCTTTGCTTGATGTTAGCGAAAAAATTCTCAATGTGTTCTTTACACAGACTTATGCGGATGTAAAATCAGTGCAATACGAGCGAAAAGACACAGACAAAGGCGTTCAATATCAGCTGTATTTTAACAAGTTGATTAACGAGAAAATACGTTCAGTGCCGGTGTCTTTAGAGTCTGCTGGCACGCAGAAGGTGATAAAGATTGTCAGAGCAATACTGGGTGCGCTCAACGGTTCAATTGTTGCGTATGACGAACTGGAATTAGGTATACACGATTTATTACTGAGCAGCATCCTGTCGTCTTTGGAAGATAAAATCACCGGACAGTTCATTATTACGACGCACAACACGTATTTGATGGAAATGCTGCCAAAGAAAGCGGTTTATGTTATCAACGTTGACTATGAGGGCAACAAGGAAGCGTGCTGCTTGGATGAGTACGATATACAGAAGAAAAACAATGCGCGTCTGCTCTATCTCAAAGGCGCGTTTGGTGGTGTTCCGATGGCAGATGGGCTTGACTATGATGACATCATCGCGTGTTTGCAGTCTGTCGATGACATGAAGGGTTCGGGTGTAGATATTGGCTAAACGCAATCCAAAACGAAAACTTCAAACACGAAGATCGTGCTGTGCCATTATTGTTCACGGTAAATGCGAAAGAATCATTGCAGAGTATGTGAAATCGAGCCTAAGATTGAAGCTGGAAGTCATCGGTAAAGATAAAGGCGCGAAAAGCATACAGATAAACGTGCTGGACAAGTTTTTGGCACAGCGGGAGTTCTCAAGCCTGAAAGTCTTTGCGGACACATATGACATAGAATACAACCGCTCTAAGAAGCGACTGGAAAATTTCAAACTATTCATCATCATGGACACGGATGACTGTACGATGGAGACGCGGGAGAGCTATATTTGCTGCGAGATGTTCCGAAAATCTATACTCGCCGATTACATATGTCCGATTTACAGTATCCCGAAGTTAGAGGATGTTATGTTAGAGGTGGGGCTTATGAAAGAAAGAATCTCCGACAAGGAGAAAGAATCTTTCTACAGCAAGCTGTTCCCAATTTGCCATGACGGAAATGCGGGAACTATTCATGAAATCGAAACGCTTGCGGACACGATGCGAAAATCAAAGAACACAAATCTTGAAGTGCTGCTGGATTACTGTATAGAACAGGCGAAGGCGAATAAAATCAAATAACAAGCGCCTGCGCGATTGGCGCAGGTAGACCTAAAGAGGTTATCAGATTAGTCTGGTAGCCTCTTTTATGCTTTTCGGAGGATAAAAATGGACAATTTCAAACTGATTTACAAGATTTTGAAGATTCTGGACAAATACAAAGGCAGGGAAGATTTTGACCCGTCATTGGTGTCTGCACAGGCTCTACACAGCGATTTTGCCTGTTGGGAAAGTATCATGATTGAATTACAGAACGAGGGCTATATTCGCGGTCTGGTGTGCACACAGACACAAGCAAATATGTACTCGCATATCGTAGAGCCGATTCATCCGGCGATTACGCTCAAAGGCATGGAGTACCTTGCGGAGAATGACATGATGGCAAAGGCGAAAGAAGCACTGAAACTGGTAGGTAACATCTTATGAATTACTCAAAAACCGCGTCGGAAATCTTGAAGCATGTCAAAAAAGACCCGTTTGATGACCAGCCACGGCAGGACTATTTTGAGCTGTGCCGCGCATGGTTTGCTGAATGGGAGGCGGCATCACGTAAAAAGATGTTTCACCAGTATCAGATCACCGGAGCAACAAACAAAGTCGGAAAATATACAGAGTTCAACCACCCTGCGCAGCTGCATAACCGCAAGGATTTTCGTCCGCTGCTGACAACAGCGTTACAGCGGGCGGTAGAAAACCGCGATTGGGCGGCGGCAGAGCGGCTTGACAGCATGTTGTTCAAGTCCCTGCTATTCGGTGCACCACACTTCTTTGAAGATTACCTGAACGCCGTAGAGTATGGAAAACCATATGACAAGCGTTTCTATGCGCCGCGGCAGCACTATCTGCATCGGTACACACAGGCGTATCAAGAAGTTCTGGAAGGAAAGCTGCATTTTCTGTCTGTTTCTATGCCCAAACGAGCTGGTAAGAGCCAAATGGGTATAAATTTTGTAAACATGCTCTCCGGCAGAAAACCGAACCATTCAACGCTGATGGAGGGCACCGGCGATGACCTTGTGCAATCTTTCTACAAAGGCTGTCTGGAATATCTGGACGCAGAATCGGAGTACCACTTCTACGACATTTTCCCAAACGCCAAGTTGGTACAGACATATGCAGACCGCAAGACGTTCAATCTGGACAAGAAGTCACGATTCCCGACGGTAATGTGCCGTTCCATCGACGCCCGGCAGGTCGGCTTGTCCGAAGCAACGAACCTGCTATATCTGGATGACTGTGTGGAAGGTCGAGAAGAAGCCAAGAACCGGCAGCGGCTTGACGACAAATGGGAGGTTATCTCCGGTGATATTATCGGTCGAGCGATTGAAGGCACACCAATCGTCATCTGCGGCACACGATATTCGCTGTATGACCCAATCGGACGACTGCAAGAGACCGCACGCAAGTCTGGCTGGAAATGGAAAGCTATCGAAACACCGGCGCTTGACCCTGTAACCGATGAAACAAACTTTGAATACATGCGCGACGGCAAACCAGTATTTACGACAGCATTCTTCCGCGAACAGCGTGAAATCCTGTGTGCAGAGCAGTGGGAATCTGAGTTCCAGCAGCAGCCGTTTGAAGCAAAGGGTTTACTGTTCAACAAAGACGAACTGAATTATTTCTTTGAATTGCCGGTCGGCAGAGAGCCAGACACCATCTTTGCGGCATGCGATACTGCTGACAAGGGCGCCGACTTTACATCCATGCCAATCGTGGCGATCTACGACCAAGAAGCATATCTAATCGACGTAGTTTTTGACGATGCGCCGCCGACGGTCACAAAGCCGGAATGCGCAAAGGCACTGCGGGACAATCACGTGGCATCCGCCGTATTTGAATCCAACAATGCGGGCAGCTACTTTGCGCGAGATGTGGAACAGCTGTTAAAGGGCATGGGATACACGTGCAGTATTCGCACGAAGCGGACAATCTCAAACAAAGAGACCCGCATTGAATTTGCGTCGGACAATATCATCAAGAAGTTTTACTTCCGGCATCCGTCCACCTACAAAGCGGGCAGCCAATATGACCAGTTCTTTAAGCAGCTGACCACGTATGTCCGGCAGGGAAAAGTGCCGCACGACGACGCGCCGGATAGCTTGGCAATGCTGGAAAACGAGATTCGTATGCGTATCGGCTCTCAGATTGAAGTAGTCAATCGTACATTCTGAGGAAAGATGACAAAAACTACGCAATATATCTTGTGTATTGTGTTGATTGAAACACAAGATATGGTATAATTATACGTGGGGTATCCTCTGTTTTATCCTAAGAAGTATTCGAAGGGAGGGCGCTGCATGCGTGATGATTTTTCTGCCGGTCTGTATCACGGACGGCGTGTTATACTGACCGACGCCGAAGAAGTCACTCCGGCAAATGTGCTGGATGTGCTGCATGCAGCGACCATCCAACACGACCTGAACCGCGTAGACATTCAGCATTTGTGGAACGTGTACCGCGGACATCAGCGCATTGAGAACCGCGAGAAGGAAGTTAGACCTGAAATCTGCAACAAAATCGTGGAGAACCGTGCGGCTGAGATTGTCACATTCAAGACCGGATACTTCCTTGGGGAACCCGTGCAGTATGTGTCCGCCTCTGCCGATTCCGACGACGACGGGATTAAGCAGTTGAATGAATACATGGTTGAGGTGGATAAAGCCGCAAAAGACCACGAATTGGTTGACTGGATGCACATTGCCGGTGTGGGATACCGAATCGTTTTACCGAACACCGACCCGACATATGATTCGCCATTCGATGTGATGACGCTCGACCCGCGCAACACTTTTGTTGTGTATAACTCTGGTTTCTCACATGCGCCCGTGTTGGGCGTTACCTATGTGACCCGAGAAAACGGCGACATTGTATACAACTGCTACTCGCAAACACACTTTTTCACCATCATCAACGAAAAGGTACAGGCAGAGCCGAATTTTCTGGGCGGAATCCCGATCATCGAATACGCGCTGAACACAGCTCGGCTTGGCTCTTTTGAAGTCGTCTTGCCTTTGCTCGACGCAATCAACACTGTCGACAGCAACCGTGTAGACGCGGTCGAACAGTTTGTACAGGCATATCTGCTGTTCAAAAACATGGACATCAGCCCTGACGAATATGACCAGTTCCGCGCACGCGGCGCTATTAAGTTTGGCGACCGGTCAGAGACCATGAAGGCAGAGATTAGTTACATCACTGCGGAGCTGGGACAGAGCGAGACGCAGACACTTGTTGACCACATGTACAATGTGGTGCTGACTATCTGCGGCATGCCGAACCGTAATGGTGGTTCGTCCACATCGGACACTGGCGCGGCGGTAATCTTCCGCGACGGCTGGTCGGACGCAGAAGCACGAGCGAAGAACACAGAGCTGATGTTCCGCCCCGCCGAGAAGCGATTCCTACGCGTGGCACTGAACATAGCAAAGTATCTCGCAGGACTGAACTTGTCCGCATCAGCAGTAGAAATCAACCTGCCGAGAACGAACAGTTCCGACAAGCAGTCAAAGGTACAAGTCTTGACCACCTTGCTTGCCAGCAGCAGCGTGCATCCGCTTCTGGCATTCAAGACATGCGGCTTGTTTGCTGACGCTCAGTTGGCATATGACATGTCCATGAAGTACAAAGAAGAACAGGAACAGAAGGCGCGAGAGCAGCAACAGCAGATGGGAGCAACGGATGAAAGCAACAATGACCCCGAAGCTGGCAGCGGAAATCGAGAAACAACTGAACAAGACCGGTCTGCTGGAACTGAAACTTGAGAACGGCAGAATTGTTGTCATCACAGTAAAACGAACCGCAACAGCTAAGTTTTGAATAATATGCACCCGCGCAAGAGGCACGGGCTGTCCAAAGGGACGCTGAACCAGAAAGGTTTGGTGTCCCTTTTATATTTTTCGCGGCAGAGAAGCCGCGTAAACAAACCACACGGGAACAGAGAGAACTGTAAACGCAAGGAGCTATATTATGAGTTATTTATCTGACCTGCTCGGAGAGCAGTACAAGGAAGGTATGTCCGAGGACGAACTGTCCGCAGCACTTGAAGCAGCTGTACCGGAACTGACGGCAGCAGCTACTAAGAAAGTCGAGGCAAAGTGGAAAGGCGCAGTCGATAAGGCAACCGCCGAAGCAGCAGCGCGTAAGCGCGAATTGAGAGAACACAACTCTCAGGAGCAGAACCAGATTGCAGACCTGACCGAACAGCTGAACGCAGCAACCGGCAAGGTGGCAGAGCTGGAAAGAAGCGCTGCGCTGAACCGACACGTGACCGATTACATCAAGCTCGGCTATGAAGAAAAGCTGGCAAAGGCAACTGCAAAGGCGCTCGTTGACGGCGATTTTGACACCGTCACAAAGAACCAGCAGGCTTTCCTCAGTTCCTACAAGGACGCAATCATTGCAGACCAGATGAAGCACATGTCCAAGCCGACCGGTGGCACAATCGGCAGCGTGGACTACAACAAGAAGATTGAAGAAGCAAACGCAGCTGGCGATGTTGCCGCCGTGGCGTACTACACACGCCTTGCGGGGCAGGCAGCTGCAACCGAATAAAGGAGGTATGACTGATGGCAGACCAGTTTGCTACCAGTTTTGGCGTACTGGAATACTCCGGTATGCTGTTCAATAAGGGCAACACCCAGTGCCCGTTCTCTACTGCAATCGGCAGCAGAGCAAAGACCACCAATCACGTAGAGTTCGTGGTAGGTCAGGAGTACAACACCGACAAAACGCTGGCGCAGCCGAGCATTTCCGAAACTGCATCTCTGACTGCACCGGACGCAACAGTTGTTACCCGCAAGCAGACAACCAACGTGACCCAGATTTTCATGGATTCCGTAGGTATCTCTTACGCGAAGCAGTCCAACATGGGCACCCTGTCTGGCATTAACATTGCGAACCAGTCCGGCAATCCGATTAACGAACTGGATTTTCAGGTAGCTGCGCACATGCAGCAGATTCGCAATCAGATCGAGTACACCTTCATCAACGGTGTGTATGCTAAGGCGACGACTGACGCGACGGCAAACAAGACTTGCGGCATGGTTTCTGCTATTAAGACCAACGAAATCAAGATGGCATCCAAGGAACTGTCCGTATGGGATGTGGCGGACATGCTCAAGAAGATTCAGGACGCACACGCGCCGACTTCTGGTCTGACCCTCTGGGTGGACGGCATCACCCGATTGCAGCTGAACGCAAGCGCGGTACAGAACAACCTGACCATCGTGCCGTCTGACAGAACCATCAACGGTATCAATATCTCTACGCTGGTTACCCCGATGGGCTCTATCGACCTTGTGTCCGCGCAGTATCTTCCGGCAGGCACTGCACTGGTCATGAACCTTGGCATTATCGCTCCGGTATATCAGCCGGTACCGGGTAAGGGCAACTTCTTCCTTGAACCGCTGGCAAAGACCGGCGCCGGTCAGAAATATCAGCTGTTCGGTCAGCTGGGTCTGGACTACGGCGCAGAGTGGTATCACGGCAAGTTTACCGGTCTGTCGACCACTTACACCCGTCCGGGAACCACTTCCGGTGCAGCTGGCTAATCAAGATAGGAGGCAGACGGCATGACCGACAGGGAAAGAATCAAATTTGCAGCAGCGATGACTGACGAAACCGACGAAGCTGTGCTGTCTGCCTATCTCAACATGGCGGAGAGTATCGCTCTCCACCAGCTGTACCCGTTCGGCGGAGATGACAGCTCCATCCTGCCGGACACTTATGAGTACGACATGCTACAGATTGCCGTGTATCTCATCAATAAGCGCGGCGCAGAAGGCGAGACAGGGCACACAGAGGGCGGAATCAGCCGAACCTACAGTGCTGCCGACGTCCCGCAAGCTCTCTTGGCGCGCATTGTGCCAAAGGCGGTGGTGCTATGAGATGCATGTGCCGCAATGAGAGAACGGTGTATTACCGAAAATACGCAGGACTGACCGATATTGTCAACGAGGATGGCTATTACACCGGCGAGCAAGAAGCATCTTACGAAGATGCTAAAGCAATTAAAGGTGTCGTATCTCCGCCAGCCGGTGAGGTGTACCGAGACATGTTCGGCATGCTGGATGATTATGACTGTGTGCTCACGGTCAGCGACCCAGAATGCCCTATCCGCGAGGAAGATATTGTGCTGTTTGCGCGGCGCAAGTCCGACGACACGCAGGATGAGTACATCGTCAAACGTTGTGCGCCGTCGCTGAATACCTGCGCATATGCGCTGACGAAGGTGAACCGGACATGAAACTTGATATTCCACTGACACAAGCCGGACTTAAAAACGCAATTCGTGTGCTCAGGCAACGGCAGCAATGGTTACAGCGCAAGACTGACGAGCTGGCACAAGAACTTGCGGAGCGAGGTATGTCCGGTGCACGGATACGGTTTCAGAATGCCGAATATGACGGCATGAAAGACGTGTCTGTATCCGTGCAGAAAACCGGCGAAAACACATACGCCACGGTTGCTGTCGGTTCTGCCGTGCTGTTCATCGAGTTCGGTACTGGCATCCGATACACGGCACCGGCTCATCCTGACGCAGACCGGCTAGGATATACCCGCGGCGGATACGGCAAACATCAAGGTTTGAAAGAAGGCGGCTGGGTGTACGAAGGTGCGTCTGGCGGCACACATGGACGAGCGGTCAACAACGAGCAGACTAAGTGGCACACTTACGGCAATCCGGCAAATATGTGCATGTACTATACCGTACAAGATTTAAAGCGAGAGCTGCAACAGATTGCGAAGGAGGTATTCGCAGATGAATGATTGCGAAGATTACATCTTTGACACAGTGCGAAAAGCGGTGTTGGCGGCGTACCCAAACGCGAGCATTGCGAGCGAGTACATCCAGAAACCTGCAAAGTTTCCGCACATTTCGCTCTGGGCGCACGATAACACGCCCGCCATCGGGAAACAGACGAACGGAAAGCAAGAAGCGGTTTCAACACTGGCATTCACAGTCAACGTGTACTCCAATTTGCGAAACCGAAAGAAGTCTGAGGCAAAGAGAATCATGGAGCTGATTGATGCGGAGCTGTATAAGCTGAACTGTATCCGAACATCTTATTTGCCCGTCCCGAACATGTTAGATACAACAATTTACCGTCTGACCGCAACATATCGTGTGGACTACGACGGCGTGAATTTATATAGGAGCTGATACAATGGCACTGAATTATGCACTTTCTGGTACGGCTACGACCGGCGCGAGCGGCGCAACGTCTACCTACCAGACCTACCTGTTGGCGAATGTCTCCTACTCCGCGAATTCCCTAGCTACTGCAAAGGCGTACAACATCCTTTGCGACATCATTGACTTTCCTGACATGGGTGGCGCACCGGAAACTCTGGACACCACAACTTTGTCGGACAACATGAAAACCTCTATTCTGGGTATTCAGGAGAACGAATCCAAGACATTCAACACCAACTACGACGAAAAGACTTTTGCGATGCTGAGCGCATTCAAGCCGGACACCGACTACAAGTTTGCACTGGCAATGGGCGCAAACGGCGAGCACGGCGTTTGGACATGGACTGGTCGTTTGTCCGCGTATGTCACCGGTGGTGGCGTAAACGAGGTTCGCAAGATGGCAATTACCATCTCTCCGTCCTCTACGATTTCCTACGCGACTACTATCCCGACACTGTCTTAATCACCGAATATTTTAGGAGGATACTCTACCATGAAAACAATCAATTTTAAGTATGACGACGTTGCATATACCCTGTGCTTTACGAAGCGCACTGTACAGCAGCTTGAGGCATCAGGCTTTAACATCCAGAACATTGACGGCAAGATGGCGACCTCTATTCCGCTGCTGTTTGCGGGTGCATTTAAGGCGAAGCACCCGTTTGTCAAGCAGGCAAAGATTGATGAAATCTATGCAGCACTGACCAACAAGGCAGACCTGATTTCCGCGCTGGTTGACTGCTATTCCGAGACGCTTGAAGGTCTGCTGGCAGAGCCGGAGGAAGGCAAGGGAAACGCCGTGGCGTGGACGACTACGGAGTAAGTCAGCCCACGCAAATCAAATATGGAGAGGTGTTCAACACACACTTCCCATATTATCTGTCCATTGGAATGACGGAAGAACAGTATTGGGACGGAGACAATCTGCTCCCAAGGGCTTACCGGAAAGCAGAAGAATTACGACGCGACCGGCAGAACTCGTATTTGTGGTTGCAGGGAAAGTATGTGTATGACGCGATCTACGCAATGGCGCCCGCACTACAAGCAATGGGCGGCGGCAAACCGGAATCGTATGTCAACGAGCCGTATCCGCTGACTGAAGCCGCAGTGAGAGAACGCGACAAGCGAGAGCAGCAGCGCAAGATGGAAGAAAGAAAAGCACAGATGCTTGCATGGATGCAGAGGGTTAACGCAGCAAAGGAGTGATTAGATGCCTGATGAGATTGAAGGTTTACAATTTAACGTCACGGGCGAATCAACGAAGGCGCAAGACTCTCTGCAAGCTACGATTGATAAGCTGGAAGCCCTCAGCGCAAAGCTGGCAGAGACAAAGAAAAGTGTTAGTTCGCTTAGCAAGTCTCTGTCTGGCTTGGGGCAGAACAAGGGACTGAGCAGCTTTCTGTCCGACTTGAAAAAGTTGATGCAGTCTCGTTCTCTGAGCACCTTCACAAAGCAGCTCAAGAGTATGCAGGGTGAGATGAACGGCATCGGTCAAAACATCGGTGCGGGCATCGTACAAGGCATCGTTTCAAGCTCGGCGCAGCTGAGCAGCGTAGCACGGGAGTATATTGTCGACCCCGTGGTTGAAGCAGTACGAAGTGGATTTGATGTGCACTCTCCGTCCCGCGTGATGGCTGCAATTGGTAAGTTCCTGTCTGAAGGTCTGGCAAAGGGTATAACCAGCGCGGCAACCGCGCCAGTAAGAGCCATGCAGTCCGTTGTGAGCAAGGTTTCGGCAGCGGCGAAAAGTGCGGTAGACAAGGGCGTCGGAGGAGAAGCCTTATACAGGGGCTATTCCGGTGTGGCAAAAGCCGCCTCGGGCGTGAAAAATAGACTGTCCAGTGCGTTGAACGGTGGCGCATATAGCGATCGTTTGGGCGGCGCACCATTACAGGGAATACACAATGCCGCTGACACGGTTCTGGCGAAAACAGCATCCGGGGTGAAAGCTCTGCCCGGCATTTTTGGTAGCGCAAAATCCGCGATCTCAAGCAGCGCAAAATCAGTTGCGCAACACGTGCAGGAACAGAAAGGGCTGAACATACATCTCGGCAAGACAAAAACTCTGCTGAATGGTGTTGGCACAGGTGCGAAACAGACGGCGGCGTTCATGGGCAGATTGGCATCCGCGCCAATCAAGAAACTGCTCTCCCCGCTGTCCGCCGTGCAGGACAAGCTCAAGCATATCAAGTATGCGCTGCTTACTGTAGTTACTTACGGTTCGATTTACCGAATTATTAGCCTGTTCAAGACCGGATTGACAGACGGATTGGACAATCTGTACCAGTATTCGCTGATTACGGGCAATCAGTTTGCGGCGAGCATGGATAGAGCGGCAACAAGCCTGTTGTACCTGAAAAACTCTATTGGTGCAGCGGCTGCACCACTCGTAAACGCTCTTGCCCCGGCACTGGATTTTGTCGTTGACAAGGTGGTTACTTTGCTTAATCGTTTTAACCAGCTCGTGTCGGCACTGTCTGGTAAGACCACGTATACAAAGGCAATCAAGCAGCAGACAAGGTATGCAGATGCCGTCAAGGATAATGCCGACGCGGCAGACGATGCCAAGAAAAAGAACGATGCCTTGAAACGCAGCCTCACTAGCTTCGATGAGATTCATGCACTGGATGATAATTCCAGCAACGACAGCACGAGCAAGAAGAATGACGGCAGCGGAACAGAAATCCCTGACTACGGTGGCATGTTCACCGAAGAAAAGATTGACGGTGGCATTGCCGATTTTGCAAAGAGCCTGAAGGATACCATCAACAAGGGTGACTGGCAAGGTTTGGGCAAGATGCTTGCGGATAAAGTCAACAGCACGATTGATGCCGTTGACTGGCAGGGTGCGGGCAAAAAGTTTGGTTACGGCTTGAATGGCATCATCCAGACAGGATATTATTTCTTGAAATACACCGACTTTGCGAAAATCGGCAACCGATTTGCTCAGTTCTTAGATATGGCACTGGCACAGGTCGACTTTTCTAAGGCAGGCGGACTGCTGGTTCGCAAGTTTACCAGCCTGCTTGACTTGATAGGCGGTTTCCTCTACGGCTTGAACTGGGGCTTGGTCACGAAAAGCATAACGGACTTCTGGACAGGTTTCTTCGACGAGTGGTCTGCTTGGCTGGATGAGCACGACTGGACAGACATAGGGGAGATTTTCCAGCGAAAGCTACAACAGGCGATAGATAACCTCGGAATGGATGACATTGCAAGCAGTTTTTGGCGGGCATTCAATAAATCTGTAGATGCTGCGGTAGATTTCAACAATGGTTTCTATGAAAACATCTCGCAAGAACTCAACGGTATCATGATCGCACTTTCCGGCGCGGCAGTTGGAGTTGGTGCAATCTTGGCTTTCTCCGGCGCAAATATCACGCTCGGTCTCGCAATGATGGCTTGGGGCGGATGGGAAGGTTATCAGGCGATTAAAGCAAACTGGGATTCCGCGATGATAGACCCTGTGCAGAAAGTAGTGAATACCGTTCTCGGCATCCTTGCACCTGCGCAGATGGCTATTGGTGCGATTCTTGCTTTCTCCGGTGCAAGTCTGCCTTTGGGTATTGCTTTGATGGCAGCAGGCGCCGTTGAGCTTGCATCAATTGCTGCCTTGAACTGGTCAGGCTTGTCAAGCAATGTGAAATCGGTCATCAGCACAATTGCAGCCTTTGCCGGTGGCGCACTTCTCGCGCTGGGCGTAGTGCTCACGATGACCGGTGTGATGCTACCTCTGGGCATTGCACTGATTGCAGCAGGCGCGATTGCGCTTGTAACATCAGTTGCACTGAATTGGAACAAAGTGAAGGATGGTACATCCGGCGTACTCGGTACAATCCTCAGCACTGCCAGCAAGGCTTTGCTCCCCCTAGGCATCATTCTTGCCCTGACCGGTGTGGCATTGCCGCTTGGTATTGCGCTGATTGCGGTTGGCGCAATCTCTCTCGTGGCGCAGAAGAAACTGAACTGGGACTCGATAGGAGACAAGATCAAGTCCATTCTTGGCACCATCTTGGGTGTCGTGAGCAAGGCGTTGCTCCCGCTTGGTGCATTCCTTGCCTTGACAGGTGTGGCATTGCCGCTTGGTATTGCCCTGATGGCAGCGGGCGCGGTAAGTCTGGCGAAGGCAAAAAAACCGGACTGGGATACGATGAAAAAGAATGTCGGTTCTGCGCTGGATAATGCGAAGAAAACAGCAGATGACAAGCTGTCAAAGTTGAAAAAAGCTTTTTCCGATGCTGCCGACGCGGCATCGAAAGCGTGGGGCGACATAAAACTGAAATTCGGTCAGATCAAGCTTCCGTCAATCAAGACGATATGGAGTGCGGCAACTGGCGCACTGGCGCAGTTCATTCCCGGACTTCCGTCATTTAGTCTCGATTGGAACTACTATGCGAAGGGTGGTTTCCCTGACGTAGGCGAGATGTTCATTGCACGAGAGAACGGCGCAGAAATGGTTGGACGTATGGGCAACAAAAACGCCGTCGCAAACAATGAACAGATCGTGGAAGGTATCGCTCGTGGCGTAGCATCTGCAAATAGTCAGCAGAACGCACTGTTGCGAGAGCAGAACGAACTGCTCCGCGCATTGCTTGAGAAAGACACAGGAATCAGTATTGGTGACATCACCAATGCGGCAAGACGACAGAACCAGCGGATGGGCAAAACAGTCATCCCTGTAGGCTAAGGAGGCACAGAATGGCAAATCCAATCAAATCAATTGATGGGGCGACTGTTCTGTGCCCATCGTCGTATAAGTGGTCACAGGAAGTTGTGTCCCGCAGCACGGCTGGGCGAACCGAAGATGCACTGATGCATGTCGAGAAAATCCGAACAGTAGACAAGATCGAGCTGAGCTGGCAAAACAAAACGTTCGCGGAATCTCAAGCTATCCTGTCCAAGTTCACGAACGAATACTTGTCCGTCAGTTACTACAACCCTATGACGAACTCATACAAGACCGGCAAGTTTTATGTCGGTGACAAATCAGTTGACACATACAATCACACACTCGGCATCAATGCGAGTATCAGTTTTAGTTTAGTTGAGGTTTAATAGATGGTAAATCTAGCAAACACAATTAAAGAAAAATGGCAATCCGGTGGGCACCAGATTGCCAAGGTAGAGAGTACCGGATTGCGGTACGTCAGCACGGGAAAGCTGCTGAACACAACAGACCAGACTATTACATCTGACCGAATCTGCGATGGTGGTCTGTCTATCGATAGAACCGCTGTTTCCGGCAGCAAGTTGGAGCTGGGTTCTGCCATTGCAGCAACCTTGTCTCTGACGCTCTACAACACGGACAAGAAATACGACGATGTGAATTTTGAGGGCGTCGAGATGAAGGTCTCCGTTGCAGCGGACGAGGACAGTCCGACGTGGGTTCCGCTCGGTGTGTTCATCGTCGATACGCCGCCGCGCCATCTGTCCACTATCTCCATCTCAGCAATGGACAGAATGGTACTGTTTGACAAAGACGCAAGCGGATTTGACTACGATACCAACTCAACCGTAGCGGAAGTTATTCAAGCCTGCGCTAAGGCAGCCGGTGTACCTCTCGCAGACACGAACATGAAGAACCTGCCGAATTACAATGTGCAGGTGAGCAAACCGGAAACGCAGAGCACCATCACCTATCGTACACTGTTGCAGTATTGCGCAGCTCTGACCGGCACGTTCGCCTATATGAACGAAACCGGCAAGCTGGCATTTCGATGGTATGACACAACTGCCGGTTTCGCAATGACGCCCGCGAACCGGTACAGTAGCGACATCTACGAGCAGGATGTCACGATTACCGGCTTGACGTACACTATTAAAGCACAGGACAGCGAGGGCAAAGAGACCAGCACGGTAAACGTGTACGGCTCTGCTGACTATGTTTTCGACTTCACGGATAACCTGCTGATTGCCGGTAATGCGGCGCGCAATCAGGCGTTAACCGTTGTGCAGTCGAAAATCATTCCAACAACGTATCGCCCGTACTCTGCTGAGATTCTTCCGGCTCCGTGGCTCTTTCCCGGCGACGCAGTGACGTATCTGCCGGTCGACAAGGACGACACAACCGAGAACCGGTTGTTTTCCATCGTTACTAATATGGCGTACACTCTGAACGGGTCGACTACAATTGCGGGACAAGGCGAAACGGCGCAGAGTAACAGCTACGCAAGCACATCAGGTCTGACAGCGGCGCAAGCACAGATTTTACAGCGCGTCACTGACCGCGTGACGCAGGAACGGACGAACCGCGAACAGGCAATCCTACAGCTTAACGAGCAGATTAAGGGCGTCAAGGCAGGTAAAGATGACCTGCTGATTGCAGGACTAGGCTTGTACACGACAGAAGAAACTTTGTCAGATGGCAGCACAGTGTACTACTACCACGACAAACAGACCCTTGACGATAGCTCGATTATTTATACATTCCAGTCGGGCGGCTTTGCGTACACAACTAACTGGAACGGCGGTAACCCGACTTGGACATCTGGATTTGACCGGAACGGAAACCTGATTATGAACACCATCAGCGCGTACAAGCTGGAGGCGGACGACATTCAGGCAGGCTCGATTACGGCTGATAAAATCAACACAAGCTACACAACTACGATTCACGATTACGCAGATGGTAAAGCGAACAGTGCGCTGACCGACGCAAAGAAATATGCGGACACGCAGAGCAACGCAGCAGAGGACAATGCGAACGGATATACCGATGGAAAGCTCAAAGACTACTCGACAACGGTAGAAATGAACTCCGCCATCAACCAGAAGGCGGATTCCATCACGCTCAAGGTGTCACAGACGTATGTGACAACGGCGGACTACAACACCGGCATCAGCGACACAAAGAAGTACGCAGATACGCAGAGTAGTACAGCGGAGAGCAACGCAAAGAAGTACGCAGATACGCAGAGTAGTACAGCGGAGAGTAATGCGAAGAAGTACGCGGATACGCAGAGCAACGCAGCGCTGACAGATGCAAAAGCCGATACGGACAAAAAGCTCGGTGAATATGCAAAGAAAACCGACATACCAGACCTGACACCTTACGTCACGAAGGAAACCATGTCGTCAGAAATCAAGGCATCCGCTGACCAGATTACGCTTGACGTGTCAAAGAAGTATGTGACGAACGAAAATCTTACCACTGCGGTTGAAAGTCAGGTCAAAATCAGTACGGAAGGTTTCAGTTCACGCGTAAGCTCGGTTGAGAACAACCTGCTGTACGGCTTGAACTTTAACCTGCTGAAAGACACAAAGGCGTTTGGCGGTCTGGATTCCGGTTCGAAATCAACGTTAACGAACGACACATACAACGGGCTTGCGGTTCGCAGCTTGACCACCACGGGAAGTGGTAGCTCGATTTTTGCTGGCTGGTCGGCGTTCGACGAGAACACCGTACCTCAGAACAAGGGTGTGGCTGTGTCTTTTTGGGCTAAAGCAAACAACAACAGCGCAAAGATTCGAGTGTCCGTGCCGAGTGAGGCGGACGCATGGTGGAAACAGGTGACCACTTCTCAGGGCGTAACTAGCACGGCGACAGAGTCGGGAACAGTCAATTTAACAACAGAATGGGTACGGTATTGGGTAGCCTTTACGGCAGCTGACAGCTACACCGAGGCTGACACAATGTCGTATGCGCGGATTAAAGCGGTCGGAGCTGCGACATATTACATCTGCGGCGCGAAGCTGGAATACGGCACGACCGCAACGGACTGGTGCCCTGCGGCGTCTGAGACATACGAGGGGCGAAGGTACTCTGAAATCAAGCAGGACATTGACAGCATCAGTCTGGACGCAACGAAGATTCGCCTGCAAGCCACAACGCTGACGTGGAAAGCTGAGAACTCCGAGCTGAAAGAGGACGGCACGTTGACCGCGCGCGGCATGTTCCAGTCTTATGAGGATGTGTACACGAAGGATTCCAAGTATGGACGAAATTCGATTGGCTTTGACAACGCCAACGGCGCACGACTATACGCCCGCTTCCGCGCATGGGAAACCGCAGCGCAGCGAGAGGCAGAAAGCGACAGCGGCATTGTCCGAACATATTACCCAGTCGTAATCAAGGGCATGCCGACGGACGGCAACACCGGCGGCGAAGCCGGATACGGTTACGCCGCCTTCCGATACGGTCGGGTTTCTACTATACAGATCAAGGGATTGACTACCCCGCGATTCGAGATGGTCAACTATTGGGACGCCGATCAGGCTGACGAACGGCATCCGGGCGTGCTGCTCAGTCTGGGACAACCGACAAACGGAAGTTATCTTGAAGGCGCCGCCAGCAAGGGCGGTTATCTCAAGCTGATGCGCGACGATATACAGAAGGGCAAGTCGCAGGATGGCGTGAATCTCTTTTTGAACTCCACGGGCAGCGGGCAACTCACGCTGAGCCATGTGACGGATACCGGCGATTCTCAGCCGAAGGCGCAGCTCGTCGCGTCAGACAAGAACAGCTGGCTTTGGCTCGGTGGCTCAAGTAATGCTTATTACAACCCCGGACAGGCGCTTTGGTATGACTTCGATTCGCAAAAGCTGAACATCAACGCAAATATTAAGCTGAGCGGCTTAGGTTTTGCTAAGCGTTGGGTGTCTGGGTTTAACTATGTGGCGAATTACACTCATCTTCAGACCGACAGTAATATAGCTGGCGCAAACAGACTAAACGCTTTTGCTGCGAGATTGAATATGGTGTTTGACGACTTGTATCAGATAACGACATGGCTTAATCAAACGTCAGGTGGAACGGGATTCAATACTTGGCAGTGCACCTAAGCAGAAAGGACACACAACATATGATTAACGCAACTACACGACAGCTTGAAGCTGACCTTGCGCAGCTTGTCAACAACGCAGCACTTCCTGCTTGTATCATCAGACTAGTGCTTGAAAGAGCAACCGCGCAGGTCGTAGCTATCGAGCAGGACTGCATCGCGCGCGAGCAGGCACAGGCAGAACAAGCAAAAACTGACGAGAAAGACGAGGACAAAGACGAATGAAGAAGATTATTTGCGCAGTAATGGCTGGCGTAATCGCGGCAACATGTGCTGCACAGGCATTTGCCTGCACGCCGCCAATCAAAATCGACATGAGCTGGAAAAAAGATCTGAACCGCACGATTGAGAATATCAAGCCTTCTGATATTACGGTTCCGAATTTTACGATTCCGGATAGCTATTTCAAGAATATCAAGATTGGAGGTTGACGGAGTGATTTACGCAATTACATTCGGATTTATCGTCTTGGATTTTGTGACGGGACTTATCAAGGCGTGTAAGTCCAGCAGCTTTAAGTCATCTATGATGCGCGAGGGCTTGTTCCACAAAATGGGCGAGGTGCTTTGCGTCGCGCTTGGCATTTTGGTTCAGTACGCAGAGGGATACTTAAATCTTGGCATCAATTTGCCAGTCGCATCCGCTGTGTGCACATATATTGTATTGATGGAGACTGGCAGCGCAATGGAAAACATCTGCGCAATCAATCCGGAGTTGTCCGCAAAAAAGCTGCTGAGCATTATCGGCATCGGAAAGGATGATAACAAGTGAGTTATAATGTGCATTTTCAGACGATGCCCGCGTACAAAGGTATCAAATACGGACAGGGTACTGTGTATTCATCCGGCTGCGGCTGCGCAGCTCTCTGCAACGCGCTGGACGCGCTGGGCATCGCAAGCGTGTCCGTCAAGGCAATGTGCGCGTATGCGGTCAGTGTCGATGCACGAGTTGAAGGCGGCACAGACGAAGGCGTGCTGCTGCGAAACGCCGCGAGGAAGTACAGTTTTTCGTACAAAACTACGAGTAAAAACGCGGAACTGCTTGCGCATTTGAAATCTGGCGGTGTAGCAATCCTTCATTGCGGCAACTCGTACAAGCTGTTTTCGGATACCGGACATTTTGTCTGTGCCGTAGCGGCAAGCGGAAATACGGTCACTGTGCTGGATTCATTCTGGTACGACGGCAAATATAAGCGCAACGCAATCCGACGGAACTATGTGTCCGTGGTGGATGACGGCATCATCAAGACAAGCATTGTCCAGTGCGGCAAGGCGACGGCAGACCGTGCGCCGAGCTACTACCTTATTAGTAAAACGGCGCAGAAGAACGACAGCAAGAAAGAGGTGGAAGATATGACCGAGAATGAAGTAAGAAAGATTATCGCAGACGAAGCAACCAAGCAGGCAAAGCTGGCAGTGTCCGAATGGGCAAAGGCAGCATGGACAGACGCCGTGGCAGCAAAGCTGCTGGACGACGACCGCCCGCAGGCAGCCGTAACCAGACAGGAGCTTGCCGCAGAGCTTGTGAAACTTGGCTTTGCTGGCAGAGCAGACGAACCGTCTGATTGGGCGAAGGCGGCATGGACAGCGACCGAGCAGGCAGGCGTCATGACCGGCGACCCGCACGGATATGTGACCCGTGAAATGCTGGCGCAGGTACTGAAAAACGTGGGTCTCGTTGGCGCAGGCGTGAAGGAATGAGGTGGTCTTGTGCTGACCATCAAGAACGGCAAAATTCTGCTGACACGAGGTGACAGCGCATACATTAACGTAGACCTCACGACATCAACGGGTGAGGTCTACGAGATGCAAGCTGGCGATAGGCTGACCTTGACCGTGCGACATCTGGCGGACGATACGTCCGCCGTGCTGCTGCAAACCGAGAGTGACAGCGCGCAGCTGCACCTGTTGCCCGCGCAGACAAAACAGCTGTCAGCGGGCAAGTACAGTTACGATATTCAGTTGTCGACTGCGTCCGGCGATGTGTACACCGTCGTCGGCGCAGCGGACACGAACACAAGTCTTAGCAACTTCACAATCCTGCCGGAGGTAACGACATGAGTAATCTGAGTAGCGGCACTGTTCGCGGCGTGCTGAACGCCGCTACGGTTACCGGCGTTATCGGTGCGGAAAACGTGACAGGTGTGATTGGCAACGGTATTGCAAGGGTGGATGGTTCCACTGACCCATATCTGGGGGAATACGAGGTCACGCCACAGGTCAATGCGCAGACCGTGCCGTGCGCCGGTAAGAAGATGCTGAAAGATGTAGACATCAAAGCTATACCGTTTTTCGAAACCGCAAACGCGACGGGAACTACGGTGTATATAGCTGCGGAGGTAGATTAAATGGCAAAGTTATACAATAAGATTATTTACGGCGGAAAGACCCTGCTCGATTTGACCGCCGACACGGTGACCCCGGACAAGCTCGCAAAGGGCATCACGGCGCATGACAAGTCCGGCGCGCTGGTCACAGGCACGAGCACAAAAGACAGCGACACGAGCGACGCAACAGCGGCGGTTGCCGAAATCCTGAACGGCAAGACCGCGTATGTGCGCGGCAGCAAGGTCACTGGTACCATGCCGAATCGCGGCAAGGTTACTGGTACAATCACAACAGTAGCAGGTAAGTACACTATCCAGAACGGCTATCACGACGGCTCCGGCACGGTGCAGATCGACAGCGCCGAACAGGCGAAAATCATTGCGACAAATATCCGAGAAGGCATCACTATCTTAGGTGTAGAAGGCTCGATGTCGTCGAGTGAAGGCATGAAGCCGCAGGCGAAATCTGTAACGCCGACCGCAACTGCACAGACCGTACTGCCGGACGAAGGATATAACTGCCTGTCGCAGGTCACAGTAGCAGCAATCCCCTACGCGGAAAGCGAAAATTCTGCTGGCGGTCTGACCGTGACGATTGGTTGATGGGGTGATAACGCATGGCAGATAAAAATGTAAATCAGGTCATTGTAAATGGTGAAACCATTCTTGACTTGACCGCCGACACGGTGACAACAAATGATTTGGTAGAGGGCGTTACAGCGCACGATAAGTCAGGCGCACCGATAACTGGCGCGGTGAAGAACGCCACCTACGTCGACAACAACTTGGACGACCGAGGTGTTAACTATGGTAATAACGAGCCATCACTAAAGTTCTATGCGGCTGGGCGCGCGTTTCCCTTTAACCATGAACCAGCGTGCGTCTATGCGACATGTACCCTCTCAGGCGGTAGTCGCAAACTGATTTGCGATCAGGCAACAACAATGACCGCGAAAATCCCTTCTAGATTATTCGGCAATGCAACAGCCGCTGATGTAGTCGCAGGAAAGACATTCACCTCTCAAGATGGTGTTAAGCTCACTGGTACATACGAACCAACAAATACCGAACCAACACTGCAAGCCAAAACTGTTACGCCGACGGCAACACAGCAGACCGTCACACCTGACAGCGGTTATGATGGTTTATCACAAGTTACCATCGCGGGTGACGCCAATCTGACCAGTGAGAACATCAAGTCCGGCGTAAGCATTTTTGGCATCGCCGGCACGCTGGCGGCAGCTGCATCGGACAACAACTGCGAGGCGTATGTGATTGACGCCACGAACCCAACTGTCAGTTTCAAGACGAGCGGCACGATTAAAGTGTACGGCTACGGGTACACAACCAGTTCAAGCAGCTGGGGCGGTAGCAGCACTACGGTGCATGCGTTTTGCGGCGATGGGTATTATAAATCGTCGAACTGGGGCAGTCCGTCAAAGACGTCCTGTACCTTCGACGTATCTGGCGGCAAGCTGACCGGTCTGCCGTCGCTGAATGGCGGCACGCTGATTGCGGTGTGCGGTCTGTAAGTTGCCACCCTCGTGCCACCATTGACCGCGTGGCATTGCATGTCCGTAGATGCGGCTAAATGTTTTCGTTTGCGTAAGAACGCACTGATTTTACGCGCTAAATGCAATCAAATGTTCAGAAGTGCAAAGTGCTAAATATTCGTTTATTATAGCACACAATCCGCGCAATAGATATATGCGCGGCGGAAAAACCGAAAAGATTAAAAAATGCACACGATGGAAACAGAAATCGTTGCATATTACGATTTGATGACAGAAAGTTCACGTTTTTTTCAGAATTAGAACCATAGACAACGCTATAGTGCCGTGATACAATAAAAACGACAATTCTTAAATAAAACTTGGGTAAAAAAGAAGCGGAAAGGAGAAAATGGTATTCCGTGGGGTCAACGTATATAAAAAAACTGCTGGCGCATGCGGTGCGCCTGTGTGCCTCTTTGGGAATTGCGGCGCTTTGCTTTGACGGCATTGCTTGGCTGGGAATCAAATATCACTGGATGTATGCTCTGGTGCAAACGTATGGTTCGTGGCTGTTTGTTATCCTGCTGTATCTGATGCTGTATAAGGCATATCGGAATTTTGGAAGCTGGAAGCGCAAAGATATTTTGTGGGAACGCTTTGCCGTTGCGCCGGAAAATTTTTCGCAGATGCTGCTGGATGACACGGAAAATGTCATGCTGATGCGGGATGACCGAGAGAAAAAGGTTAGAACCTATCGTAATCTTGTCAGCGGCGATTTGATTGTCACAACATATGATGTGCCGCTGCGCAAACAGAAAAATCGGCGCAATCTGCATGTTCTGTTGTGCGTCATCGCGGCGGTTGCGCTGTCGATTGGATTACAGGCTGTGCCGCGCATCAGCAATTGGAATCAGAAACTCGGCGCAGCACAGCTTGCCTATGGATACGATGTATCCGACGGGCTGCCCGGCGTACAAGCCTACTGGAAGGAACTGATGCCGGATTTGCCTGATTTGCCGGAAGTGCCCAGCTTGCAATTGGGAAGCAAACGGTATGTTTTGCCTGCATCCGGCGTCCGCAGGCTGACAGAAGAAGATGTTGCGGGAATGGATCAAGAAACCATTCAGCTGGCAATCAATGAAATTTATGCGAAAAATGGCTATGATTTTGCCTCCAAGCCTTCAATACGGGAATATTTCCTGCAAAAAAGCTGGTATCATCCTACTGTATCGACTACAGCGGAGGCACAGGCAAACTTTTCTGATGTGGAGAAATATAACGTGAATTTTCTCGCACAGCATAGAACGTGACAACGCAAAGGGGATAAACAATGAGCAGTATTACATTTACGATGCTGGGTCTGTCCGGTACAGGTAAGACGCATGCATGCAAATCGCTTTTTTATATGATGGAGCGAGATAAATCCGATCACAAGGTCTACTTGACAGCAACCGGAAAAACCGTACAGGAAAAGCTGCAAAACACACATTTCATTCGCAATTATGCGCCGGAAACGCGGGATCAGTTTACCTGCTCCGGCACAGAAGGCGTATGGGAGCTGCCGCTTGCGCTGTGTGTCGGCTATCGGCAGGGACTGCCGACATGGCCGATTTTGAACGCGCCGATTCGAGACTATGCGGGCGGCATTGTAAAGACCATCGCGAGCGGTATGCGCGATGATGTCGACTATGAGCGCAGAATGAATGCAGAAAATCTCATGAACGCAATTTTAAGCTCGGATGTTTTGATGCTGCTGGCAGATGCCAACATTCTTTCCGAACAGGCTGGGCCGAATGGCTCGTTGGACAAGATTGAAGAAGCGCTTGCCAGAGATATTGACGATATTTTCATGAGTTATGTGGAAACCGAAGACAGCGAATTTACGCGGCGGCAGCGCACGGTCATTCTGATGCTGACAAAATGTGATTCCAATTTGATACCGGAACAACTTGCGGCAGATGATTTCCAAGGATTGATGGCGCGTGCCGCAACGGTATTTAGCCCCATTGTGCGCGTGTGTGAGCAAAACAATTGGCCGTTCGCCATTGTGCCGACATCTGCCTGCGGCAATGGAAATTCCTATACCCGGCGGGAGGATTTTGGCAGATATGAGTCCGCGCTGGATCCCAATTGCGGCATGCAGCCGTATGGATTTGATTTGGCGTTTTTGTACGGCTTAATGTCTGAATTACAGTACCGCGCGACGAATAAAATAGATGACAGCGCAGAAACACACAGAACAGAGGAGCTCAATCGGGAACAGCGCGCCGCTGTGGACAAAATCAGCCGCAAGGAACAGGAAGCCAAATGGAAGCTGTATCGGGAAACCGCGCAGTATTTGCAGGATCATCTTGAACACCTGCTCAATGCACCCAATGGCAGCTATATTCTGCACGAACGCTCCAATCCGTTTTTTGAGCGTTCATATGAAAACGCGCCGGAGTTGCGCAATCAAGACGATTTGATTACCACGATGCGTGATGTCAAATCCAAGGTCAAATCATGGTTTCATTTGTGAGAGAAGGGACGCGAATCTATGAAATGGTATACGGTGTTTAACAGCCGAACAAAGTTTTCGGACTACCGAAACATGGCGCCGCTTCCGCAGATGTCAGAGCAGGCCATGCAGTGCTTTCGTCAAAAGCGATTGGAAGCACAAAATGGCAGCATCAATCCAACCGTCTATGCTGTCGTGACGGCAAAGGATGTGCTGCTGTTCCGCATTTTGCTGACAGGACAGCAGGATCAGTACGGCAGAGATATTCGGTGCGCAGAGGGCTTGTACGGTTCGTGTGCCGACATGCGCAGAGAATGGGAAACTGTAGTCACGCTTGCGACAGGACTGTGGAATAAGCCGGACAGCTGGTACACACAGGTTGTACAGGATGAACACGTTGCCATGCTGACACCGGAACAAGCGATACAGTCTGTCATGGATTTTGTGCCGGATACCTTGCCCGGAACCGTATCGCCGCGCAATATGATTGCAAAATCAGATGCCATTTGCTGCTTTACAATCGGACAAAACGGCATCCAGCTCACACAGTCGCTGACATATCACGGAAGAACGGTTTGGCAGCCGGCACAGAAGCAGCAGGAGTATAAGATTATCTGTCATATCGAAAAGACGGAAAGACAGGCGTGGATGGAAGCGGTAGACTGCAAGCATGGAAAGCAGAGCATGGTGCGCAGTGAATACATTGCGATGACGCAAAACGGATATCCGGTCAAAAAAATGCAGCAGGCTGCGCAGACGCTGCGCGATTACATGGAAGAACAGGGATGGAGGGAAGCACCATGACCAAACAAGCAGAAGGAAGCTTCTTTCGCTTTGATTCCAAATCTGAAATTACTTGGATGCAGGATAAAGAGCGTGCAGGACTGCGCGAGCTGCTGACGCGAGCCGATTGCCACGGCGGAGAAAACGATATATTTTTTCTGTGTTTGAAAGAAAAAAACATTTTGGCGCGCGTGGAACGGGATGAAAAGACAAAAAAACTGCATTTTCTGGGCATGGCATTTGACGCCGCACAGCGACACATTTGGTATTATCTGCCGGAGCTGATTGCAGTGCTTGTCAAGATGTTCCAAACTTCTGATTATGCGGCTTATTTCGCCTCGGAAAAATCTTTTTCTTGGAATTTGGAAGGGGAACAGACACAGGAAATTTTACACGGGGCGCGCCAGCAAGAGAACGCTTTGATGCAGGCGGTTGATCTGTGTGTGGAAAAAAATAAAGCTGCATTGGAACCGCATGCGGTCGCCTTTTGCGGCATAGAGTCAGGACAATATCAAGCGGATGGCATTGTGTTTTATCCATATGCGCATAAGATTTTCGTGAAAACGCTGCCGATTACATCAAAACGCACCAAAGAAACCGCCTTGTACCTCAAACCGCCAAAAGTATTCCGTGCATGGACGATTACCGATAAACAGGATAAAATTAAAATATCCAATATCCGCGAGTCCCAGAGCTGGAACAGTTTGTATCAGCGCATTCGCACGGAGTGGGAAGCGGATTTACTTGCGCCGGAAGAACAATAACATAGCATATAACAAAGTCCGCAGCCAAAGGAGAACATGGCTGCGGACTTTTGAATAAGAGAATTAGATATGGATGTTAGCAATTTGATGTGTGTTCCCCATGCGGCCGGAGAAAGGAAGTCAGCCGCATGGGGCTCAATAAGGAGAGTTAAAAAAAATAAGGTAGGTATAGTGAAAATTGGATGCATACCTTGTGGTATTTCCGCCGTGCGAACGGGGAAAGGAAGTCAGCCGCATGGGGCTCAATGAGGAGAGTTAAAAAATAAGGTAGGTATTAGTAAAATTGAGTGAAATTGTGAGGAATGTGACGGTCAGAGAACGGATGATTACAGCAGTTCCTTCATCACTTCGTAAGTTCCCTTGGCATCAATCTCGTCAAGGTAAGCAACAACAGCCTGCTCGAAGCCTGGAACTTCTGTCAGATCCTGACCCCAGAAATCGGTGTTGGTCATGACAGCGTGTGCCAGTGCTGCGTTGTTGTCATCCTTGTGTGCCTCATAGAATTCCAGAATGCTCTGGTCATCCTTGATGGTATACTCATTGCCCTTGGCACGCTTGCCGATCAGGCCCTCGTTTTCCAGGCGGGAACCATGATAGAAAGCAATGTAGAAGGCAAACGAAGCGGTGATGCACTTCGGCAAGGTACCCGTGTTCTTTACATAACCGAGGAAGGACGGCATGACGCGAGCCTTCCACTTGGATGTGGAATTCAGTGAGATTGCCAGCAGAGCATGGTCAATAAACGGGTTCTTGAAACGCTCGGTAACGGAGTGTGCAAAGTCCTTCAATTCATCTTCCGGCAGAGTCAGCGTCGGAATGATTTCGTCATAGATGGTCTTGTTCATAAAGCCACAAATGACATCATCGTGCATGCAGTCGCGGACAATGTCCTGACCAGCCAAGTACGCACCGAGTACCATGGAAGTATGTGCACCGTTGAGGATGCGGACCTTGCGCTGCTTGTATGGCTTGTGGTTGTCGGTAATCAGAACCGGCAGACCAGCTTTTGCAAACGGGATTTCGTCATGAATGGACTGCGGACCCTCGATGACCCAGAAGCCAAAGATTTCGCCGGTGTCCAGAACCTGATCGATATAGCCGTTTTCTTCGTTAATCTTGTCAGCTTCTGCACGCGGATAACCGGTTACGATGCGGTCTACCAGCGTAGAGCAGAAGGTGTTTTCCTTTTCAATCCATGCGATGAAATCGTCGCCCAGATTCCACTGACGAGCGTAGCGCAGAACGCACTTCTCCAGTTCCTTGCCGTTATCGTCAATCAGCTCGCAGGCGAGGATGATAAATCCCTTGCCCGACTGCGTGCCGAACTTCTGGAAGCGGCGATACAGGAACTGCGTCAGCTTTGCCGGATAGGTGGACGGAGGCGTTTCGGTGAACTGGCAGGATTCATCATAAGCGATACCGGCCTCAGTGGTGTTGCAGGTGATGAAACGCAGCTCCGGATTATCCGCACATGCCATAACAGCCTCATAATCCGCATAGCTGTTCAGGCAGCGGCTCACGCAGGAAATAACGCGCTTCTGGTTAATCTTTTCGCCGTTCTCAAAGCCGCGGAGATACAGCGTGTACAGACCGTCCTGATCGTTGATGACCTTTGCCAGATCAAATGCTCCCGGCGGGGTGGCAATCGGCTGCACCAGAACAACCTTGGAGTTGAATCCTGCGTGCTCGTTCATCATATCAATGAAGTAATCTACGAATGCACGCATGAAATTGCCTTCGCCGAACTGCAAAATGCGTTCCGGTGCATCTTTCAGCACATATCCGTCATATCCAGATTGCTTTAAAGTCTCATAAGACAGATGGTTCATAATAATTTCCTCTCTTTCTATTTTCTTACTACTTTTTTTACAGAGTAACGCCCTGCTTAAAGATTGCCATATCGTGGAATCCAGCCTGTTCGGATTTTACCGGACTGCCGGAAGCGACTTCCAATACATAGTCAAACAGCTGTTCACTGAGCCGCTCCAACGTTGTGTCCTCTGTCAGCACGCCGCAGTTAAAGTCAATCCAGTTGTTTTTCTTGGATGCCAGCGCGGAGTTACTGGAGATTTTCATAGTCGGAACAGGGGAGGCGAATGGGGTGCCGCGGCCTGTAGTGAACAATACGATGTGCGCGCCGGCAGCAGCCAGTGCAGTAGAAGCAACCAAGTCGTTGCCGGGTGCGCTGAGCAGATTGAGACCGTGCGTCTTTACCCGCTCGCCATACGGCAGAACGTCTACAACCGGTGCACTGCCAGACTTCTGTGTGCAGCCCAAGGACTTGTCTTCCAGTGTGGAGATGCCGCCCTTTTTATTGCCGGGAGATGGATTCTCGTAGATTGTCTGGTCGTGACGCTTGAAATAGTTCTTGAAATCGTTGATGAGATCGACGGTTTCGGAAAAAATCTTTTCGTTTTCACAGCGATTCATCAGAATGGTCTCTGCGCCGAACATCTCCGGCACTTCGGTCAGGATGGTGGTGCCGCCCTTGGAGATGAGCAGGTCGGAAAAGCCGCCGACAGTCGGATTGGCAGTGATGCCGGACAGACCGTCCGAACCGCCGCACTTCATGCCGATCACTAGTTCGCTGCAGCTGATCGGTTCACGCGTGAAGCCGTCTGCATACTGAACCAGCTCCTCGATGAGCTTGAGTGCATCTTCCACTTCATCCTCAGACTCCTGACAGACGAGGAACTTGACGCGCTTTTCATCATAGTCGCCGATGTACGGCTTGAGTACGTCGATGTTGCTGTTTTCACAGCCGAGACCCAAGACAAGTACGCCGCCGGCGTTCGGATGCTGAATCAAATCTGCGAGAATCTTTCTGGTGTTTTCCTGATCGTCGCCCATCTGAGAGCAGCCATACGGATGCGGGAAGGCGGCGATGCTGTCGATGTTGTCGGTCTTCAGTGCCTGTGCGCGGCGCTCAATGGCGCCGGCAACATTGTTCACGCAGCCGACTGTCGGAATAATCCAGATCTCGTTGCGAACACCAACCTTGCCGTCCTCGCGACGATAGCCCTGAAAATACAGTTCATTCGTCGGGGTCACCGGCATGCCGTTTGGCTCGTAGGTGTACGTAAGAAGATCCCCCAGACCTGTCTTTATATTGTGTGTGTGTACCCATGCACCGCATGGGATGTCCTCTTTTGCAACTCCGATTGGAGAACCATACTTGATAACAGGCTTTCCGGCACGGATATCGGCAAGTGCGAATTTGTGTCCCTGCGGGATGTCCTCTTTTAATGTTACCGTCTGATCTTGAATCTTGACAACGGTTCCGGCAGAAAGCGGAGCCAGCGCGACGGCAACGAGGTCATCCGGATGGATTTTTAAATATGTTTTCAAGATGAGTATCTCTCCTCTTTGCTGAGAAAGCCGTAAGCTGCAAAAACAGTATATAATATGTATAGGATATAAATGTTTTAGAAAAGTTACGGTTTCTTCGAAATGTGGGTTGTTTGTCTGCGAATTCCGGTTTTGTAAGAGCTTACATTCAAGATACGCCTGCTGGCGGAAAATGTCAACCCGTTTTTTGAAATTTCTCTTTTGGAACATGGTTTTTGTGAAATACATACAAAAAAATCCGAATGTTATTGGCAAAAACGTGCATTGCCATGTGTGACGAAACCGTGTAAACTTGATGTTGTAAGAGCTTACATAACGATTTCCGGAGGTTTTGACAATGAATATTTACGATATCGCAGAACTCGCAGGCGTTTCCATTGCTACTGTATCAAGAGTGGTAAACGACAGTCCAATGGTCAGTGAAAAGACCAAGCAGCGTGTACGCAAGGTGATGGAGGAAAACAACTACACACCGAATGTATTCGCGCGGGGCTTGGGTTTGGACTCTATGAAAACGGTCGGACTCATGTGCCCGAACGTGGCAGATGCCTATATGGCGAGGGCGGTCGCTTATTTGGAGCAAAACCTCAAGGAGTACGGTTATGACTGCATCCTGTACTGCAGCGGCTATGATGACGAAGAGCGGCGGGTCGCCGTCAATTCCATTCTTCAGAAGAGAATTGACGCGCTGGTGCTCATCGGTTCCAGCTATGCAGAGGATGATGAGGATTCCGAGAAGGTAGAGTACATTCGGGAAGCGGCAAAGCAGGTGCCGGTCTTTATGATGAATGGCTGTATCCGCGGAGAAAATATCTACTGCGCCTTGTGCAATGATTTCCAAGCGGCACACATGGCAGTGACGGAGCTGATTCAAACAGGAAAAGAAGACATTCTGTTTCTGAGTGATTCGCATTCGTACAGTGCCAATCAAAAGCTGAAAGGATATCAACAGGCACTTCGTGATGCCGGCATGCCGGTAAACGAAAAGTTGTGCGTATATGCAGAAAACCGGATTGATCGCGTCCGTGATTTGCTTCTTTCGCGAAATGATTTGATGTTTGACGCAGTCTTTGCAACAGAAGACGGTCTGGCAATCGGCGCGCTCAAGTACGCAAAAAAGCGCAACTTGTCCGTGCCGCGCGACATCAGTATCATTGGATACAACAATTCTGAGCTCTCTGTCTGCTGTGACCCGGAATTATCCACTGTCGACAGCCGTGGCGAACGCCTTTGCAAGATTATCATTGATTCTATGATGCTTCGCTTAAAAAATCGAGAGATACGCAGCAAAGTATACGCCAATGGCTTTCTGGTTCGACGGGAAACCACAGATTTTTAAGCTTTTGTAAAAATGGGAAGGAGAAATCCGCCAAATGAGACGTATGAAAAAATGGATTGCCCTCGTGCTGTGCCTGTGCATGTTCAGCGTAAGCTGTCTTGCACTCACAGGCTGCAGCTCCGTGGGAAATGGGAAAAAGATTATTCGAATTGCACACTCTCAGTCAGAAACACATCCGGAGCATCTGGGACTTCTGAAGTTTAAAGAGTATGTAGAAGAGAACCTCGGAGATAAATATGAGGTTCAGATTTATCCGAACGAACTGCTCGGTTCGCAGAAAAAAGCAATCGAGCTGACACAGACCGGTGCCATTGACTTTACACTGGTTGGCACTCCAAACCTTGAAAATTTCGCTGATGTATATGAAGTATTCAGCATGCCGTATCTGTTCACTTCCGAGGAAGCGTATCATGCAGCGATGATGGATACCGATTATATGGACAAGATATATGAATCCACCGATGAAGCTGGCTTCCGTGTCCTGACTTGGTACGATGTTGGTTCCCGCAGCTTCTACGCAAAGAAGAAGATCGAGACACCGGCAGACCTGAAGGGTCTGAAGATCCGCGTACAGGAAAGCCCGGCAAGCATCAAGATGGCAAATGCCTTCGGCGCAGCTGCTTCTCCGATGAGCTTCGGCGAAGTATACACCGCCATTCAGCAGGGCGTTATCGACGGCGCAGAGAACAATGAGCTGGCACTGACCAACAACAAGCACGGCGAAGTAGCCAAGTACTACTCCTACAACCGTCATCAGATGGTGCCGGACGTATTGGTTGGCAACCTGAAGTTCCTGAATTCTCTGTCCGACGACGAGATGAAGGTATTTAAGGAAGCTGCTGCACTGTCCACCGAGGTAGAGCGTGAAGAGTGGAGCAAGCAGGTAGAGCAGGCAAAGAAGATTGCACAGGAAGATATGGGCGTTACCTTTGTAGACGTTGATGTACAGCCGTTCAAGGAAGCTGTCAAGGACGTACAGAAGGAAATGCTGGCAGACAATCCGGACATCAAGGATCTGTATGAGCACATCCAGACGTTCAACGCAAAATATGAGGGGAAAGGTGACAACTAAATGAAAGCGCTTACATCAATTCGAAAGGGCATTGACACCGTCCTGAGCTATGCGTGTGGTATTGTTTTCGCCTTCATGGTATGCGTTGGCACATATCAGATCGTAACACGCTACTTTTTCAACAGCCCGAGTACCGTTTCCGAAGAGCTGCTGACATACAGTTTTACCTGGATGGCACTGCTTGCGGCTGCTTATGTATTCGGCAAGCGCGACCACATGCGCATGGGCTTCCTCGCAGACAAGATTGAGGGAACACCGAGAAAAGTACTGGAAATCGTCATTGAACTGCTTGTCATGGCAATGGTAGGCTGCATCATGATTTTCGGCGGTGTATCCATCATGAAGCTGACAATGACCCAGAGCACGGCTTCTCTGGGCATCCCGATGGGCATCGTTTATGCGATTCTGCCGATTTCCGGCGTCCTGATTTTCGTCTATGGTATTCTGAATATCATTGACCTGTGGCACGGCACGGAGCGGGAAACCCGCGAAGTCAAAGAGTGACACATAGAAAGGAGAAATAAACAATGAGTACTGCTATTTTATGCGGCTTGATTATTTTAATCACGCTGATTATCATGCTGATTGCCGGCGTACCGATCGCCGTTGCACTTGGCGTTTCCTCCGTATGTGCCATCCTGCCTATCATGGACTTTGATGTTGCAGTTTTGACCGGTGCACAGCGAATCTTTTCCGGCATTTCCGTCTTTAGCCTGCTTGCGATTCCATTCTTTATTCTAGCGGGCAACATTATGAACAAGGGCGGCATCGCCATCCGTATTATCAATCTCGCTAAGGTTATCACCGGCCGCACGCCGGGCGCTTTGGCACAGACCAATATTTTGGCAAACATGCTGTTCGGCGCAATTTCCGGTTCCGGTACCGCCGCAGCATCCGCAATGGGCTCAATCATCGGCCCGATCGAGAAGGAAGAGGGCTACGACCCGAGCTTCTCCGCAGCAGTAAACGTAGCAACCGCTCCGACGGGTCTGCTGATTCCGCCGAGCAACGTTATGATTACCTTCTCTCTGGTATCCGGCGGCGCATCGGTTGCAGCACTGTTCATGGCAGGCTACATCCCGGGCATTCTGTGGGGTCTCGCTTGTATGGCAGTGGTATACTTCATGGCAAAGAAGCGCGGCTATCGCAGCACCGCAAAGTACACGGCTGCTGAGGCATTTAAGATTTTCCTTCAGGCGCTCCCGTGCCTGATGCTGATTATCATTGTAATTGGCGGCATCATCGCCGGCGTATTCACCGCAACCGAAGGTTCTGTCGTTGCTGTGGTATACAGCCTGATTCTCTCTCTGGTATTCTACAAGTCGATTAAGCTCAAGGATCTGCCGAAGATTTTCATCGAGAGTGCAGAAATGACCGGCATCATCATCTTCCTGATTGGTGTATCCGGCATCATGTCTTGGGTTATGGCGTTCACCAACATTCCGGAAGCAGTTTCCGCTGGCATGCTGGCAATCAGCAGCAGCAAAATTGTCATCCTCCTGCTCATCAACATCATTCTGTTGGTTGTTGGTACCTTTATGGACATGACTCCGGCAGTTCTGATTTTCACCCCGATCTTCCTGCCGATCTGCGAAGCACTGGGCATGAACATGATCCATTTCGGCATCATGATGATCTTCAACCTTTGCATTGGCACCATCACCCCGCCGGTTGGCACGACGCTGTTCGTTGGCGTAAAGGTCGGCGGCGTCAAAATCGAGACGGTCATCCGTCAGCTGCTGGTTTATTTCGCAGCAATCTTCATTGTACTTCTGCTTGTTACCTACATCCCGCAGCTGTCTCTGTGGCTGCCGAGCTTGATGGGTTACGTATAAAAGAAAGGACGATTATAAACAATGAAAGCATTTATGGATTCTGAATTTCTGCTGAGCACGGAAACGGCGCAGGAACTGTTTCATACTTATGCAGAGAAAACACCGATTTTAGACTATCACTGCCATATCAACCCGCAGGAAATTGCGGAGGACAGACAGTTTGAAAACATCACCCAGGTTTGGCTGGGTGGTGACCACTACAAGTGGCGTCAGATGCGTTCCAACGGCGTAGACGAATACTACATCACCGGCGGCGCTTCTGACAGAGAAAAGTTCCAGAAATGGGCAGAAACTCTGGACAAGGCAATCGGCAACCCGCTGTTCCATTGGAGTCATCTGGAGCTGCAGCGTTACTTTGGCTATCACGGTGTGCTCGGCGCAGATACGGCAGAAGAAGTTTGGAATCTGTGCAATGAGAAGCTGAAGCAGCCGGAAATGAGCGTGCGCAATCTGATTCGTCAGTCCGGCGTTACGCTGATTTGTACGACGGATGATCCGGCGGATGATCTCAAGTGGCACAAGGTCATCGCGGCAGATGACAGCTTTGATGTAAAGGTTCTGCCGGCATGGCGTCCGGACAAGGCAATGAATCTGGAAAAGCCGGAATATCTCGATTATCTGGCAACGCTGGGTGAAGCTGCCGAAATGAAGATTGCTTCGTTTGCGGATCTGAAGGAAGCACTGTGCAAGCGCATGGCATTCTTTGATTCCATGGGCTGCCGTGCATCCGACCATGCATTGGAATATGTCATGTATGTTCCGGCAAGCGAGGAGGAAATTGAAGCGATCTTCTCCAAGCGTCTGGCGGGCGAGACCATCACCCGTGAGGACGAGCTGAAGTTCAAGACGGCGTTTATGCTGGCAGTCGGCGCAGAGTACGCGCGCCTCGGCTGGGCAATGCAGCTGCATTACGGCTGTAAGCGCGACAACAACACCGGCATGTACAACAAGCTGGGTCCGGATACCGGCTATGACTGCATCAACAACTATGCACCGTCCAGCCAGACCGCAGATTTCCTGAATGCACTGAACGAGACAGGCAAGCTGCCAAAGACCATTATTTACAGCTTGAACCCGAACGATGATGAGGCAATCGGCACGATTCTGGGCTGCTTCCAGAATTCAGATGCTGTTGGCAAGATTCAGCAGGGCAGTGCTTGGTGGTTCAATGACAACAAGACCGGCATGATGAAGCAGATGACTTCTCTTGCAAATCTGGGTCTGCTGGGCAACTTTATCGGTATGCTGACCGATTCGAGAAGCTTCCTGTCTTATCCGAGACATGAGTACTTCCGCCGCATTCTGTGCGAGCTGCTGGGCAGCTGGGTAGAAAACGGTGAGTATCCGAAGAACATGAACAAGCTTGGCGCAATCGTCAAGGGTATTTCGTATAACAATGCTGTAAATTACTTTGAATTTCCGTTAGAGACCAAGTGAGTAAAAGTCCAACCGCACCGGCTATGAGTGGGATGGCCGGTGTGGAGAAAACGATTTTTTCTCGATTTCACGGAGGTTCACGTGTATGATGATTTGGAGGTTATATCAAATGAATACAATGAATCAAGCAATTTCCGAGATTGGTGTTGTACCTGTTATCAAGCTGAATAATCCGGAGCGCGATGCGGCGCCGCTGGCAAAGGCACTGTGCGCAGGCGGCGTACCGGTAGCAGAAGTGACGTTCCGCGCAGCAGGTGCACCGCTCGCCATCAAGGTGATGAAGGAAACCTGTCCGGACATGATTGTCGGCGCAGGCACGGTAACCACCGCGGCACAGATTGATGAAGCCATCGAAGCCGGCGCACAGTTCATTGTAACGCCGGGTATGGATGAAGATCTGGTGAAGTACGCGCAGGAAAAGAAGATTGCAATTTATCCGGGCTGCACGACGCCGTCCGATTACCACACCGCACTGAAGTATGGTCTGGAAGTGCTGAAATTCTTCCCGGCTGAGCAGTCCGGCGGTCTGGCAAAGATCAAGGCAATGAGTGCTCCGTTCCCGCAGTTCAAGGTTATGCCGACCGGCGGCGTGTCCCTGAAGAACCTGAAGGAATATCTGAGCAGCCCGATCATCGCGGCATGCGGCGGTTCTTACATGGTATCTGCAACGCTTATCGACAACCAGAAGTGGGATGAAATCACAGATCTGTGCAAGCAGTCCCGCGAAATTGTAAAGGAGGCACGTGCATAATGGCTAAGGTAGTAACTTTCGGTGAACTGATGCTTCGCCTTGCTCCAAACGGATATTATCGTTTTTTTCAGAATGATCAGATGCAGGCAACCTTCGGCGGCGGTGAAGCCAATGTCGCTGTATCGCTGGCAAACTACGGCATGGATGTATCGTTTGTCACCAAGCTGCCGGAGCATGCAATCGGTCAGGCAGCTGTAAACAGCCTGCGCTACTTTGGCGTAGACACCTCCAAGATTGTCCGCGGCGGCGACCGCGTTGGCATCTATTTCTTGGAGAAGGGTGCTTCGCAGCGCGGCTCTGTATGCATTTATGACCGCGCACATTCCTCGATTCAGGAGGCATCTGCTTCTGATTTCAACTGGGATGAAATCTTCGACGGCGCAGAGTGGTTCCATTTTACCGGCATCACACCGGCACTGGGCGCAAATGTTGTGGAAATCTGCCGTGATGCGTGCAAGGCAGCCAAGGAGCGCGGCGTCAAGATTTCCTGCGACCTGAACTATCGCGGTAAGCTGTGGACCCGTGACGAAGCACGTGCAGCAATGACCGATCTGTGCCAGTACGTTGATGTCTGCATCTCCAACGAGGAGGATGCAAAGGACGTATTCGGCATCGAGGCAGAAAACACGGATATTTACGGCGGCAAGCTCAACAAGGAAGGCTATAAGTCTGTAGCAAAGCAGCTGGCTGACAAGTTTGGCTTTGAAAAGGTTGCCATCACGCTTCGCACATCCATTTCGGCGAGCGACAACGACTGGGCAGCAATGCTGTATGACGGAGAGAACTATTGCTTCTCGAAGGAATACCATCTGCGCATTACCGACCGCGTTGGCGGCGGCGACAGCTTTGGCGGCGGTCTGATTTATGCGCTGATGAACGGAAAGTCCACACAGGCTGCTGTAGAGTTTGCTGTTGCAGCTTCTGCACTCAAGCATTCTGTAGAAGGCGACTACAACCGTGTGACCGTGGCAGAAGTCGAAAAGCTGGCAGGCGGTGACGGTTCCGGCAGAGTACAAAGATAACCCAATTTATCTTCTTTTTTCCGGCGGGCGGCGGGGTAGGAGTCTGCCGCCCGTAAAAAGAGACAGAGATGGAGAGAAAATTATGAAAAAGAATATCACATCGAGCGTTCGAAAGTGTATCGCAGGCGTGCTGAGCATGGCGGTTATGGCCGGCAGCATGGCAGTTCCGGCACTCGCTGCGGACAACACCCAGAGTGATTCTCTGCTGACCTATCAGGTGGCAGACGGATTGAATCTGAATGACACAACGGCATTTGCCGATTCTACGACAGCGTGGCAGTATGCAGACAAAATCAGCAGTCATGTTGACACGTCGGTTGTAGCTATGCGTGCCATCTTTGCACAGCGCAAGGTGAGCATCGTGGACTATGGCGCACAGCCGCACGCTGTTTTTGACATTGTGGAAGGCACATACAAAAAGTCTGACGCAGACGCAAAGGCAGAAGCGGAGCTGGCAAAGACCAACACCAAGGCGATTTATGCAGCAATCAAGGCAGTCAGCGAAGCCGGCGGCGGCACGGTTGTCGTTCCGGCAGCAGACGGTCAGGTATTCTATACCGCACCGATTCATCTGGAAGACAATGTCAATCTGTGCATTGAAAAGGATGCGACGCTGAAGTTCACCACGGATACCAGCCTGTACTGCGGCGATCTGATGAAGGAAGTTTATGGCGACACGGTAGACGAGCAGGGCTTGACTCTGACCCGTTTTGAGAGCGTAGAGCTGATGAACTATTCTCCGCTGATTTACGCATACGGCAAGAAGAACATCGCGCTGACCGGTGAAGGCACGTTGGACGGTCAGGCAAGTGTTGGCGACGGCGAGCATCCGGAGACCATGGTATGGCAGCAGTGGAAGAAAAAGCGCACCTATGCAAACGGCACGACCGTCGAGGCACAGAATGCGGCAGTCAACAAGCTGTATGGTCAGGGTCAGACCGATGTTCCGGTTGCTGAGCGCCGGTACGGTGAGTCCGAGCACGAAGAGTGGAGCGGTGCAGATGACGGCTTCCTTCGTCCGAACTTCATTCAGCCGTACAACTGCCAGAATGTCCTGATTGAAGGCGTTTCGATTAAGAATTCTCCGATGTGGGAAATCAATCCGGTTCTGTGTGATACCGTTTTGGTAGACGGCGTTTCTATCAACAGCCATCTGCACAACAACGACGGCTGTGATCCGGAATGCACCAGTAATATGGTTATCCGCAACAACTCGATTGATGTTGGTGATGACTGCATGGCAATCAAGTCCGGCAGAAACGGCGATGGTCTGCGCATCAACCGCCCGAGCTTTAACATCGTGCTGGAGAACAACACCTTTGTTGACGGCCACGGCGGCGTAACCATCGGTTCGGAAATTACCGCTGGCGTCAAGAACATTTTCTCCGAGAGCAACGAGATGAACAGTGACGATCTGGAAGCAGCATACCGCTTTAAGACCAACTACATCCGCGGCGGCACGATTGAAAATGTGTACTATCGCAACGACCATGTCAAGATGGTAAAGAGCACCAAGCCGGTTATTCTGGTTGATCTCAACTATGACATCAAGAACGAAGTCAAGCGCATGGAAGCTTTCGGCGTCAACTATAAGGCATACATCCCGCAGTTCAAGAATGTGCTGTTTGAAAATGTATCCGTCAACGCAGCCAATGAAGCAGGCAAGGGCGGCAAGTACGCACTGCAGCTCAATGGCTTTGACGTCAGCAGCATTGCAAGCTCCTGCACTGTAGAGCCGGGCACATCGGATTGCTACATTTCCGATTTCACCATTCGCAATTCCAGCTTTGTAGGCAGTGAACAGAATTTCCAGATGACCAATGTTGACGGTCTGACCATGGAAAATGTCAGCATGACCGGCAGCACCGCAGCAGACAGCCTGTCTAAGTGCAAGAACCTGACCTTTAAGAACTGTGATTTTACCGGTTCTAAGACCCAGCGCAGCGTATTCGGAGCAACCGAAGGAGTTACCCTGACCGGTTCTGTATTTGACGGTGACTACACGGACGTGCCGGCTGATACTTGGTACACGGATGCTGTATATGCAGCACGGGAAGCAGGCACGATGCTTGGCATGTCGGACAAGATTTTTGCACCGGACGCACAGCTTTCCCGCGCACAGGTTGCACAGATTCTGTACAACTGCGCAGGCAGACCAGCACACAGCGACGCACAGGCATTTGCCGATGTAGACAAGGACGCATGGTTTTATGATGCTGTTCAGTGGGCTGCCGAAAACGGCGTAGCAAGCGGCATGGGCAACAAGAAGTTTGCACCGAACGAAGCAGTTACCCGTGAGCAGCTGGCACAGTTCCTGTATGCAGAAGCAGGCACACCGGCAGCATCCGGCACACTGGATTTTGTCGATGCCAATACCGTTTCCGGCTGGGCAACACCGGCTGTCACTTGGGCAGTACAGAATCACGTGATTTCCGGCGATAAGCAGTCGGACGGAACGCTTCTGCTCAACCCGCGCGGCAACACAACACGCGCACAGACTGCAGTGATGCTGAACAATCTGGCATCCTAACGATTTAAGTGAATCCTTTCCCTAAAAAAGCCTGCCTGTTCCTTCGGGAGCAGGCAGGCTTTTTCTTGTGCGTGCCGATATTTTGTGATACGATACACATAGAAAGTGAGGAATACGATATGAATATACAATCAATTGTTGTGGCGGGTGCCGGCACGATGGGTTCTTCTATGGCGCAGATTTTTGCGGGATATTACGACAACGTTGTGATATATAATCATCGGGATGTGACGCTGAACAAGGCGAAACAGCGGATACAGGACAACGTGCAGACTTTGGTGCAGGCGGGGACGATGACGCAGACGCAAGCACAGCGTTTGCTCGGAGCACTCTCGTATACAACGGAGTGGGACTGTTTTTCGTCCTGTGACTTGGTAGTGGAAAATTTGGCGGAAAATCTGCCGATCAAACAGGCATTTTACGAGAAAATTTCGCAGGTGGTAAAACCGTCTGCGATAATTGCCACCAATACCTCGGGACTGTCCATTAACATCTTGGCGCAGTCTGTGCGTGATGCGCATCGGTTTATCGGTATGCACTGGTTTAATCCGCCGCATCTGATTCCGCTCATTGAAATTATCAAAGGTGACGCGACAGACGATAATACCGCACAGACGATTTATGATTTGAGCTTGAAAATCAACAAGAAACCGGTTGTCGTTCATCGGGATGTGCCGGGATTCGTGGCGAACCGCTTACAGTTTGCTGTTTTGCGCGAAGCACTGGATCTGGTGCAGAGCGGTGTGATTTCAAAGGAGGGCATTGACGATGTCATGAAATACGGGCTTGGATTCCGATATGCCTGCTTGGGACCGCTGGAAGTTTCTGATTTTGGTGGATTAGACACATTTTATCACATCAGCAGCTATTTGATGAAGGATTTGTGCAATTCCGGAGACGTGCCGGAGCTGATGAAGCAGCATTATGATGCCGGAGAATACGGCGTGAAAAGCAGTGCGGGATTTTATGATTATTCCGGCGACAAAGCACAGCAGGCGACCAAAGCGCGCGATGAGAAGTTTTTGAAACTGTATCATGCGCTGTATGAATAAAGCAATCATACAACAGCGATAGACGTTTCAGCGTTTGATATGCGAAAAAATCCGGCAGAAATGCCGGATTTTTTGTGTTTACTGGGATAGCCAGTTCAGCGCGCACCATGTGTGCAGGGCTGCGCCCAGCGGGAGAACATCCTCATTGAACACAACTTTTTCATTGTGCATGGGCTTGCCGTACAGCGGATTTTCATTTGGTGTGCCGGCGCCCAAGAGCAGATACGCACACGGCAGTTCGTATGTGTATGAGGCAAAATCTTCCGAGCCCATGCCGCCTTCATCCAAACGATATACGGCCTGTTCGCCGACAAGCTGTTGGGCGAAATCTGCCATCTGGTTGACCAAATCCGGATCATTTACAAGCGGGGGAGCGGACGCAAGTTCAGTTACCTCTGCACTGCCGCGAAATGCTTGCGCGGTGCACTTGGCGATGGCCTCTATGCGCTGCATGATGCGCGCGGTAAGGTCTCGGTCAAAGGTGCGAATCGTGCCTTCTAAGATGGCGCTCTGCGGGATGATATTGGGAGCCTGTCCGCCCTGCATGTGTCCGATGGTTACGACAGCAGGCTGTTTTGCCGAAATTTCTCGGCTAATCAGCTCTTGCAGAGACAGGTAAATGTGAGCGGCGATATTAAGTGGGTCCACGCCGGTTTCCGGCATGGCACCGTGACAGCCAACGCCGTGAACGGCAATGCGAAACAGCGTACAGCCTGCCATAAATGTGCCGCGTCCGCACAGAATCAGACCGGATGGTGTGCCGGAATTGACATGCAGTGCCAAACCGATTTGCGGCTTAGGATTGTTTAACACACCTGCCTGCAGCATGGATTTGGCGCCGGTGAATCCTTCTTCATCCGGCTGAAAGACCAGCTTGACAGTGCCGTTTATCTGCTTTTGATAGTTGCGAAGCAGCTTGGCTGCGCCCAACAGCATCGCTGTGTGCATATCGTGTCCGCAGGCGTGCATAGAGCCGTTTTCGGATTGAAAAGGCAAGCCGGTCTGTTCCTGTATGCGCAAAGCATCCATATCTGCACGGAGAAGCATACAGCGTCCGGTGTCTTTTCCGGTGATGGTCGCGACAATGCCGCTCTCACATAGTTCCTGCGGCTCATAGCCCAACTCGATAAGCTGTTTCATCACGTAAGCCTTGGTTGCAGGAAGATGTGTGCCGACTTCCGGATTTTGATGAATGGTCCGGCGGTCTGCAAGAATTTCCTGTTTGATTTCCTGTGCGGATGACAGCAATTCCTGAACTGTTGGTTGCATGAGAATCCATCCTTTCTTTCTAAAAAAGTTCTGTTCCTTTTATTATAACGGATAAAATGAAAAAATAAAGTGGATTGGAGGCGAGTGTGATATAATAAAAATAAAAGTGAGGGAAAGATAGAATGCCAAACTGGTTTGCCGCACCCTTCACGGGGTGCGTGGATTGAAATGAGATACCCAAGTGATATGCATCATTGTCCATTGCTTGAAAAAGAAATTTTCTGGGGGTGGAGAAGGCGGTTGCTATGAAATACAGGAAGTTCGCGATGACAATATGGATGTGGAATTTCTGCCTTTTGAACTGGACATAGAACGGGCAAATGACATTTGCGAAAAGTGCAGATGGTGTTATGTGAATGAATCGGAATAGAAAACGCCAATCTTCGGAAAGGTGGTTTTCTTACCTGTTCTATTGGAACAAAGAAAAAGCCACCGCTTTGTTGCAGCAGGCAAGGGACACAATGCCCAAGAGTACTGCATTGATGCCACAGGTACGGACAGCGTCCGCAGCCGCAGCAAACATCAGCGATGGCTATATTCACAGTGTATACGGCGATGGTTTTCCTGTCAAGAAGAAAAAAATCCCTGTGTCCCACAGGTCAAGGAACACAGGGAAGAGAAAACGGCATGTGAGAAAGTAAATATTAGAAAGTGTGTCTTCGTACATGAGGTGTGGAGAGAATAGCCGTTTTGCTTGATGTTATCCACAGTGCCCGATGCAGGCACTGTGGAGATGTGGAATAGAGTAAGAATAGAGAATAGACGAAAATTTGTACGGCTTACAGTTTCTGTCGCTCGTAAGCCTGTTCCATGGCTGCAATCAGCGGAAGCTTCTTGCCGCTCATAAAACGAACCATGGCACCGCCTGCGGTGCAGACGTAGCTGATCTTTGTCAGATCAATAAACTTGGTTGCGCTGGATACGGTGTCACCGCCGCCAATGACGGAATAAGCGTCGCTGTCAGCAATGCCGCCCCAGATTCCGCGTGTACCGACGTCAAACCCGTCCTGCTCATAGATGCCGGCAGGGCCATTGGCGAAAATGGTCTTTGCGGATGCCAGCAGAGACTGATAATCTGCGATTGTCTGGGCACCGATGTCGATAAACTGCGCATCCTGCGGCAGATTGTCAATGGTGCATTCCACGCGCGCGCCGTCCTTATTATATGCGAGATCACGCGGCAGTTCAAAGCGATCCGGATATTCGGTCAGATATTTTTTGGCAGCGTCTACAAAACTCAGCATGTCTCGGTCACGCAGGAACTTCATCTGCGGTTCGCCAAACGTCACACCGTTTGCGATGTGCATGATGATGCCGGTGACGCCGGTAGTCAAAATTTTGTCCGCAGTACCATTCTTGAGGACGGATTCCATCATGCCGAAGGCATCGGAAATCTTTGCACCGCCGAGTACGAACATGCACGGATGTTCCGCACCGTCTTTGACGGATGCCAGTGCGGCATATTCGTCAAAGAACTGGAAACCAGCAGCTGCCGGCAAGAAGTGCGGGAATCCAACCATAGACGGAGCGTCGCGGTGCGCAGCGGAGAATGCGTCATTGACATATAAGTCGAACAGCGGAGAGAGTTTGCGGATGTGCCACACGGTTCCCATGTCCTCCGGCTTCAGTTTGACGAAGTTAGAGAATGTGGACAGCTCTTCGCCGAGATAACGCAAATTTCCGAGGATGATTGCCTCGCCGGCCGGCAGATTCTTGACTGCTTCAATCGCAGCAGGACCGCAGACATCGTCAATGTAATGCACCGGATAGCCGGTCAGATCGGACAGCTTTTCTGCGTGTTCTTCAAGCGGAATCAAGTTTTGATAGTCCTGCGTGTCACCCTGATGTGCAATCAGGGCGACAGCGGCGCCGTTTTCAAGCATATATTTCAGCGTGACGGCATTTTTCTTCAAACGGTTTTCGTTGACAATCTTCTTGGTGACCGGATCAATCGGAGAATTGATGTCCGGACGGAATAGGATTTTCTTGCCTGCAATATCAAGCCCGCGCAGGGCGTTCATTTTTATTTCCATTTTGCCATCCCCAGATATTCATTCGTCTTAGCGGTTGCTTCTTCCATGGTATCCTGCATGTGCAGCGCGGCGCGTACACCGTCCAGTGTTTCCGGAATGGTGACAGCTTCCTGCGGGATATAGATCGCGAACATAATCTGATCGCCGTATTCTACAATGGATTCTTCCCACAGACCGATTTCATACATATCGCCGCGCGGGTTGCCGAGGTCACGTGCATACTTGAACATGGATGCATTGCCGAGGAAACCGTCTGCGATACGAACAACGCGGATGCGGTCATGGGTCTTGAATGCCTCAAGCGCCTGTTCCTTGGTGATTTTCTGCTTGCCCTGTGCGGTAATGGTGATGATGTGACCGTGTGTTACCGGCGTGTGAACCAGAATGCCGGTTGCTTCTACGTGCGGCATAATGGTCATCAGATCCACAGCCTGATGCGAAGGAGCCTTGTCAATCTTCAGCGCATTGGTCAGTCCGCGATGATAGTCACCCGGATCGGCAACACGGCGAATGATGGTGATAGCTACGCGCTCGATACCGCCGCAGTTGCGGTCAAGGCAGTCAACGGCACGAATCAGACCGGTGGTATTGCAGGAAGTCAGCTTGAGGAACTGCTTATCCAGACCCTTTTCGTAGTTCGCATAACCGTGGAAGAATACGTCAGCGACGTCGTTCTTTTCGCCGCCCTGGAAGATGCACGGCTTGCCCATGCGCTCAAACAGCTTCTTGTTTTCTGCGCCAACGCCCGCCGGAGTTGCATCGAGCAGAATGTCGCACTTTTCTGCGAGATCCTCCATGGTGCCGCATACCGGAATGCCGGCTTCTGCATAAGCATCTGCGTACTTCGGGTCAGACATATACAGGTCATACGGCATGCCCTTTTCCTTGAGGGCACGCACGCCCAGATTTGGTGTGCGGTTTGCAACACCGACGAGTTCCATATCTCCCATGCGGACAACACCGTCAGCCAGACGCTGACCAATGGTACCGTAACCTACGACGCCAACTTTTACCTTGTTCATCATGTATTCTCCTTTTTATGCTGGTATAAATCTTGTGTGAATGTTAACGATGTTTTGCGTACTCCGGATTGAGCAGGCTGCGAGGCTGATCGCCGCGCATGTACGATGCAATGACACTGGCACAGTGATTGAATACCATGCGCACAGCCTGTGTAGAAACAGCGGCGGAATGCGGTGTCAGAACGACATTTGGCAGCGTTTTCAGTTCAGAATCCGGATCAAACGGCTCTACCTTGAAAGCGTCCAGTGCAGCACCGGCGATTTTGCCGGAGCGCAGCGCATCTGCCAAATCATGTTCGTTGACGACGTAGCCGCGGCTCGTATTGATGATATACACGCCGTCCTTCATCAAATCAATGACGTCCTTGCAGATAAAGTCCTTCATGGTCTTGACTGCGGGCAGATGCAGACTGATAATATCAGCGGTGCGCACGGCGGTTTCCAAATCGACGATTTCTACACCCAGCGCGTTGGCAGCCTGATAATTCGGATACGGGTCATACGCAATGACCTTGACCGGGAACACGCTGAGCAGCTTGGCAAATTCACAGCCGATATTGCCGAAGCCGAGCAGTGCGACCGTGCCTTCCAGCGTCTGGGACATCTTTGCCGTGACGCCATCCGCGCGCAGGCTGCGGTCATAAATGGTAATCTTGCGCAGAATCGCAAGTGTCAGGGCGAGTGCCTGTTCTGCGACCGCCTTGGCATTGACGCCCGGTGCGTTGCACACGGCGATGCCAAGTTCAGTGGCTTTTTCCAGATCGACGGTCTCGAAGCCAGCGCCAAAACGAGCGATGCCCTTCAAATGGTCGGCACAGGCGGAGAGCACTTCCGCGTTCCACGGTTCGCGTCCCGCTACGACATAATCAAAGCCTTTGGCCGCGGCGATTACTTCCTGCACGTCCTGCGTGTGATACAGCGGCGTATTGACAATTTCTGCGCCCTGTGCGACGGCGTCATGAAAAACCTCGTTGAGATCGAGATTCAATTCGTTCTGTACCAGAACAGCAACTCTCGTTTTGTTCTCTGGCATGATGGTTCCTCCTTTGGGGAATCGGTGCTGCGGCTAATAGCCGCAGCATTCGTGTGAGTGAGTATGATGATATAGTGAAATGGTTAGGCTAAATTTACAGCTTTTCGCTGAGATATGCAGAGAGCGTTTTTGCGTCCTGCTTTTCGCTGTCGCCGGAGAGGATGAAGGAAATATGATCTCCGCCCTTGATGGACATGCCGATGATGGACAAGATGCTGTTGGCGTCAACGGATGCGTTGTCCTTTACCAGACGAACGGTAGAAGATAACGGCTTAATTTTCTGTGTCAGCTCCGCAGCAACCTGTGCATGAACGAATACCGACTCGGACACTGTATGTTCAATGGTAATCATTTGGATTGGCACCTCTTTCTTTGGTGGTTTGTTTTTGTTGATTTATCTTTTGTGACTACAAGTATGACGTCAAAACAGGGGTGAAACAAGTAGATTTCTGGCGGAAATTTGGCGTCATGTATGTGGACACGGCAAAAACATGTGCAAAATATCGAGAAACAGCGGCGTAAAGCAAGCAGTACATGTAGAATATACACAGCACGCGGGAGAAAAACGAAGTGATTTGTTAAAAAAATAACAAAAGAAAAATTTCCGTCAATTCTGGACAAAATTGAGAAAATATGGTATCTTTCTTGCAAATAATCACGAAGCCATCAGAATTTGTCAATAATTTAACAAATGGAGTGGCGGGAAGAAAGGTGGGAAGAACATGGAGCTGTCACAGCGAGCGAAGCGATTGAGTATCCTGCTGCTGGAACAGCCGGCAGGATGCCCGCTCACATTGGCGGAGTTGTCCGAACAAATGCATTTGAGCAAGCGGACCATCCAGCGAGCGCTTCCGGAAGTGCGTGACTGGATGAAAGCGCGGAATTGTCTCATGCAGTCCCGCGCGGGCAGCGGTATTTTTCTGGAATCGAGTGAGAAGGCCAAGCGCGATCTGCTGTTGGAGCTGCAGGGAAATACGCACGGACAGGAAAGCCTGTCGCAGCAAGCGGAACTGTTGGAGCTGCTGCTCGATGCAAAACGGGTGTTGTCCATCGAACAAATCAGCGAGCGGCTGTTCTGTTCCAGAGATGCCGTGGAGAAGCAGCTGCCATGGGTGCGGAATTGGCTGGCACGGTATCAAATCACGCTGCATGTACAAACCGGTGTGGGCTTATATATTGAAAGCACAGAGAAAAATTGGCGGCGTGCGCGCATCGAACACATTGCGGCGTTTCATGCAGACGCAGTGATGACCTATTTCTCTGCGCCGGAGCGCAATGAGCCGCCACTGCTGTTTCGTGTTCTTTCGCGGGAAGAACAGCTTAGTCTGCTGTCTATTTTGCGGCGGGCGCAAAGCTATCAGGAGATTTGCCTGACAGATGAAGGCTTTCTGCGCGTATATCTGTGTGCGGGGCTGATGCTTCGGCGCATTCGTCAGGGGTATCCGCTGCAGTTGAAGCGGGAAGAACTGGAACGGCTGCAACGGCTTCCGGAATATGCTATGGCGGAGCATGTGACGGATATGCTGCGGGAACACAGTGAGATTGCACCGGATGCCGCGGAAATCGGATTTTTGGCCATGTATTTTGCAAACAGCGACACCATGCCGAAACAAAATCTCGCTGCATCAGCGACGGGAGAGCTGCACCGGCTGTATTTGGCGCAGCGCATCATCGGCGCGGCACAGCGCGAATTGCAGCTGCATTTTGAGGCGGATGAACAGCTGTTAGAAGGACTTTACAGCCATTTGCAAGCGACATGCAGCCGTCTGCGGCTGGGAAGTCCGATTGAAAACCCGCTGACGCAGGAAATGATAGAGCTGTATCCTACTTTATATGCAGCGGCAGACAATGCTTGCGCGGTATTGAAGGAAATTTTAGAGATAGACAGCGTTCCGCCGGAAGAATGTGCGTATATTGCGATGCATTTGGGCGCGGCCATGGAGCGGATGCAGGAGAAATCGCAAAATATCTCCGCCGTGGTCGTGTGTCCAGTCGGCATGAGCGGCGCCAGTCACTTGGCGGCAGAAATTACGCGCCGATTTCCTCGGATTGCTGTGCGCCGTATCGTCAGCGCGATCGACATTGACACACGGCAGCTGCGGCGTGAAGGCATTGACTTGATTGTTTCCACCATTGATTTGTCACTTTCGTATCCGGTGGTGCGTGTCAGTACGCTGCTCAATCGGCGGGATTTTACCCGCATTGATGCGGCGCTGACGATGGCGATTCAGCGAAAGCAGGAGATACGGGCGGCGCAGCATCTCATGGCGCAGCGGAAAGATGCGGCATTTATTGCACGATTCAGCGATGAGATGCTGCGCCTGACGGAAGAAATTCCGTGGCATCAAATTCCAAGCATCCAGCATGTGGAGGAGTTGGCGTATTATGCTGCGCGCATGATGATTTCGGACGATATTGCGGCAAATCAGCTGGAGCAGCAGCTTGTGCATCAGGTGCATCAGGCGGACAGCTATTTGCAGCCGTATCGAAGGTTGTTTCTCTGCTGTCAGTCGGAATATGTCAAACACTGCTGTATGGGATACTTACAGATAAACATGCCGTATGCACAAGACGGACAGGATGCTGTCGAAGGCTGTCTTGTGCTGCTTGTGCCGGAGAAGGATGCGACGGGCGCGGCGGCGTATCTGATGCACAGAGCGTGTGCGGCATTGCTGCGCGGCAGAGAATATTTGCAGGACATGCAGCGTGGAGAAAAATCGGCGTTTGCACAGCGTCTGGAGCGCGATTTGCTGCAATGCTATGCCAATATTGTGCGGCAGCATTTGCCGGAATAGCGGGAACAAAAAAACTGTTGCCTTCGGGCAACAGTTTTTTCTTGACGGAAAGAGACAAAGAGAATATAATAAATTGAACGAAACAGGGGAGCTTGCGCGAGCAGGCTGAGAGTAGGCGAATGCCTTGACCCTTAACCTGATTTGGATAATGCCAACGTAGGAAGATATTTTTTGACTTGCGCATCGGGCTGCCGAATGCGTTTTTTTTTGAAAAAAATCTTGTCGTTTCGTTTTTAAGCGGCCGATTGGGGGCACCACCTTCCGCCGCTATACAAAATCAATGACTGTGAAAGGAGACAAGTTCACAATGAAAACAGCATTGACAATCGCAGGAAGTGATTCCTGCGGAGGCGCTGGAATTCAAGCAGACATTAAAACGATGACCGCCAATGGCGTATATGCCATGAGCGCCATCACCGCATTGACTGCACAGAATACCACCGGCGTAACAGGTATCATGGAGGTAACTCCGGACTTTTTGAGGGAGCAGCTGACCGATGTGATTGAGGACATTTGGCCGGATGCCGTAAAAATCGGCATGGTTTCCTCCAGCGGACTCATTCAAGTCATCGCGGATACCATTGAAACCTATCAGCTCAAAAATGTCGTTGTCGATCCGGTTATGGTTGCGACAAGCGGCGCAAAGCTCATCAGCGATGAGGCCATTGAGACGTTGAAAACGCAGCTGATTCCGAAGGCGACTGTCATCACGCCGAATATTCCGGAGACGGAAGTGCTGTTCGGCAAGAAGATCACCAGCGCCGAGGATATGATTGCAGCGGCAAAATGGATTAGCGAGACCTATCACTGCGCGGTACTGTGCAAGGGCGGACACAATATGAATGACGCCAACGATCTGCTGTATCGAGACGGCGGCTATCAGTGGTTCAAGGGAAAGCGCATCGACAACCCGAATACCCACGGCACTGGCTGCACGCTTTCCAGCGCGATTGCATCCAATCTCGCAAAGGGTATGAATCTGGATGACGCCGTGGATTGCGCAAAAAGATATATTTCCGGCGCGCTGGCGGCGATGCTGGATCTCGGCAAGGGCAGTGGTCCGATGAATCACGCGTTTGCAGTTGAAGGCACATATTAAATCATTTTATTCAGGGAGTAAGCAAGATATATTATGGATATGAAGTGGAAGTTAAAAGACATTTTGATGGTTGCCATCGTGGGCGTCCTGTTCTCATTCCTGTTTTTGGGTGCTGATTACGTGGGCGCCGCTCTGACGGCGGCGTTGACGCCGATGGGTCTGGGCGCACTTGGCTACCAGTTTATTTATGGCATCTGGTTTATGGCTGCAACCTTTGCAACCTACGTGATTCAGAAGCGCGGCGTCGGTATCATCGCAGAAATGCTGGCAGCAGTCATTGAAGTTATGATGGGCGGCATGTTCGGTCCGATGACGCTGGTTACCGGTTTTTGTCAGGGTCTGGGCTGCGAGATCGGCTTTGCGATCTTCCGTTATAAGAAGTTCGGCTGGTCTTCGATGATTCTCAGCTCGATTATTTGTGCGGTATTTACGTTTATCGTTCCGGAATATTTCGCATACGGTTACAGCGCATATGCACTGCCGATTCTGATTGCAGCACTGGCAATTCGCGTTGTCAGCTCGATACTCTTTACCGGTGTCGTATCCAAGCTGATTGGCGACGGTCTGGCAAAGGCTGGTGTATTGCGCGGCTATGCACTGGGCATGAAACAGAATCTTCCGGAGGAAGTGGAATAATTCATGAAACAGGCTGCGATTGTATGTGAAAACCTGACGTTTCGCTATTTTGAAAAATCCAAACCGGTGATTGACAACGTATCGCTGACCATTCCGTCAGGAGAAATCACTGTCCTGATGGGAAGCAGCGGCTGCGGAAAGAGCACATTGGCGGCAATTCTGTGCGGATTGCTGCCGGAAAACGGTGGTTTTTTGACGGAAGGCTCGATTGAGCTGTTCGGCACGCCGCTGAAAGAGCTAAATCCGAGTGACCGCGCCGAGAAAATTTCTATGATGTTCCAAAATCCGGATCTGCAGTTCTGCATGGCAACGCTGCGCGAGGAACTATATTTTTGCATGGAAAATATCCGTGTGCCGGCGGAACGCATGCGCGAGCGCGCACAGTTGTCTGCACGCGTGATGGGAACAGAGCATTTGCTGGATCGGAAACTGTTCAGCCTGTCCGGCGGAGAAAAACAGCGTGCTGTTCTGACGTGCATTCATCTGCTCGATGCGTCGTGCATTTTGCTGGATGAACCATTCGCTAATTTGGATCCGGATGCGGTACAGGAAATGATGAAATTGCTGCGCCGGATGTGTCGGGAACAGGGCAAAACAATCGTAGCAATTGACCACATGGCGGATCACTGGATGGATACGGCGGATCGCTTTCTGCTGCTCGGCGAAGGCGGACGGGTACTCTGTGAAGCGCAGACAGCAGAAGAGCTGGAGCAGGCGCGCCCGCTGTTTCGGGAACAGGGAGTCGCCTATCCGGGCATTTGGCAGGAAACGCGCAAAGCGCCGCTTGTTGTCAAATCAACGGAGGACGGTCTGCGGCTCAGCCGTGTGACCATGCCGGAAATTCCGCAAAAGCCGAAAAAACGCCGCCGTCTGAGAGGAAATGTCGCGGAACAGGATAGTTTGCTGTTCGAAGGGGATGCGATATTTCCGGATGGCTGCATTACGGCAATTTTGGGGCCGAGCGGCTGCGGAAAAACATCATTGATGATGACGTTTTTGAAGCAGCGCGACTATCTGGGAGATATTGTCATTGTAGAAAACGGATATGTGCGCGAACTGCGCTCTATTGACCAAAAAGGGTGTTTTGATGAGGTCGGCATCGCGTTTCAGAACCCATCCAATCAGTTTATCACGCAAAACGTGACGGAAGAAGTGGCGGATGGACTGAGCCGCCGATACGCCGGCGAAACACCGGAACAAATCAAGCAGCGGGCACTGGACATGCTGGATACCTGCGGGCTGCGCAAGTATCAAAAGTTTTCTCCGTATATGCTCAGTCAGGGACAGCAGCGCAGACTGGCTGTGCTGTCTGTGCTGGCGGGCGGACAAAAGCTGCTGCTGCTTGACGAACCGACATATGGACAGGATTATCGTTCGGCACGCGCGCTGATGGATCAGGTTTGCGCGCGCGTCAAGGAAGACGGTTTGACTGTCATTATGACGACGCATGACCGCGGACTGGCAGAGGCGTATGCAGACGTTCGCTACCAGATGCGCGGAAAAAAACTGATACGGGAGGACGGAAGCAAATGAGACCGACCGTTTTGGAAAAAATCAATCCGTTTATCAAGGTTGTCACAATTTTGGTGTGCGGCATTTTGATGGCGCTGACCAGCTCGTGGAAGCTGAATTTGGCGGTGTTGATTGCGGCTCTGCTGGCATTGCTGCTGTTGTCCAACTGCAAATTGTCCTCGCTTGTCAAGACGTTTGTGCCGGTTATTCTGTTGGCTGGCGCCGTATTTGTCTCCGGCATGTCCTATGGCAAGAGTGCGGCACAGTCGGCGTCTATTTATGACGTGGCTTCGATGGACTCTGCGCTGCTGCTCAGCACGCGCATTCTCGCCTATGTCGGTATGGGTATGATGTTCGCGCTTTCTACAGACCAAAAAGAATTTATTATGTCGCTCATGCATCAGGCGCACGTCAAGCCGAAATTTGCGTACGGCGTGCTGGCGGCAGTCAATCTTATCCCGACGCTGCGCCGCGAATGGGATGAGGTAAATCTTGCGTATCGCGCAAGAAAAAAACGCACCGGCTTACTGCCGATTGGCCCGCTGTTTAATACATTGGTCAACGGCATTCGCTGGTCAGAAAACGTTGCGATGGCAATGGAATCCAAAGGATTTGACGGCGATGGAAGCCGCACGTTTGCCATCACAACGCGGGTTCGTGCAGGAGATATTTGCTTTGCCGTGCTTTGCATTGGACTCATGGCGGCAGGCATGATATGTTTGTAAACAAGGAAAAGGAGTTATCATATGAAAGTATCGGAACGTTTGTATAACAGCATTATTGATTTGTGGGATAAGTACAATGAGCATCCGTTTGTAAAGGGTCTTGCAGACGGCACGCTGCCGCTGGAAAAATTCCAGTTCTTTATGATTCAGGATCATCTGTACCTGATGCAGTACGCAAAGGTCTTTGCGCTGGGCGTTCTCAAAGCAAAAAATGAGAGCGATATGCGTCTGTTCTCCAGCCTGATTGCTGCAACACTGGACACGGAAAATGCGCTGCATCAGGACTATCTGCGCCGTCTGAACATTTCGCAGGAAATGATTGCACAGGCAAAACCGAGCATTGTGACCGATTCGTATACCAACTATATGATCGCGATTGCAGAAAAGGAAGGACTCGGCGAGCTGATGGCGGCAGTGCTGTCCTGCTCTTGGAGCTATAAGCTCATCGGTGACTTTATGGAGAAGTTCCCGGGCGCTACGGAGCAGGAATTCTACGGAGAATGGGTGAATATGTACATTTCGGATGGATACCGTTCCTCCAACCAGCTGATGATTGATATGGTGGACCGTCTGACCGAGGGCTATACCGAACAGCAGATTCAGAATTTGGAGCACATTGTTTATGTGTGCAGCCAGTATGAATACATGTTCTGGGATATGGCTTGGAATGAAAAGATGGTAGAAGTTTAATCGACTGACAAGTCCATCGAAAAAAGGCATCCATGTGTAAAAAAGGTTTGCGCATGGATGCCTTTGCTTTGTACAAAAACTGTTGTTTCAAAAGCAACTAGCTTTTATACCAAAAATTTAATCGAAAAATTGTGCAGATTTTCAGTGAAAAACGCATTGACATTTGGACGAAATGCGAATATTATAGAAGCATAAACTATTGAAATACAAACACTCGGTTTTGAAACAATAACGAAAGGAGTTTTTGCTATGAAAGCAAGAGGCGTAAGACTGCATGCGGCAAACGACCTGCGACTGGAGGAATTTGAGCTTCCGGAGATTACCGATGACGAGATTCTCGTCAAAGTAGTATCCGACAGCATCTGTATGTCTACGTATAAGTGTGCTATACTGGGTACAGACCACAAGCGTGTACACGAGGATGTCGCAGAGCATCCGGCAATCATGGGACATGAGTTTGCGGGTGACATTGTTCAGGTTGGCAAGAACCATCAGGACAAGTTTAAGCCGGGCATGAAGTTCACGCTTCAGCCGGCGCTGAACTACAAGGGAACCATGTGGAGCCCGGGATACTCGTATGAGTTCTTTGGCGGCGATACGACGTACTGTGTCATTCCGGCTGAGGTCATGGAGCTGGGATGCCTGCTGGAGTACAAGGGACGCGCATACTATGAGGCATCGCTGGCAGAGCCGATGTCCTGCAGCATTGGTGCCTTTCATGCGGCATATCACACGCATATGGGCGTGTACAAGCACGAAATGGGCATCAAAGAAGGCGGCAATCTGGCAATCATGGCAGGTGCCGGCCCAATGGGTCTGGGCGCTCTGACCTATGCACTGCATCGTGATGTCCGCCCGTCCCGTGTTGTTGTGGCTGACGTCAATCAGGAGCGTCTGGATCGCGCGGAAGAGCTGTTTCCGGTGGCGGAGTATAAGGAAATGGGCATTGATTTGCACTTTGTCAACACCGGAAAGTATGACGATCCGGTTGCGGTGCTGCGTGACATCACGGGCGGCGCAGGCTATGACGATGTATTCTGTTACGCACCGGTTGCAGCCGTTGTACAGCAGTGCAGCGACATTCTGGGCAGAGACGGCTGCTTGAATTTCTTTGCCGGCCCGACCGACAAGAAGTTCAGCGCAACCATGAACTTTTACGATGTACACTACAACTCTACCCATGTCATGGGCACGACTGGCGGCAATACCGCAGATATGATTGAATCGCTGGAGCTGACCGCTGCCAAGCGCATCAATCCGGCGGTTATGGTAACACATATTGGCGGTCTGGACGCTGCGGCAGAGACAACACTGAACTTGCCGAAAATCCCGGGCGGCAAGAAGCTGATTTATACGCACCTGACCATGCCGCTGATCGCGCTGGAGGATCTGCGCAAGAGAGGCGAGGAGCTTGGCGATGCGCGCTATACCGCATTGGCTGACATTGTGGATGCGCACAAGGGTCTGTGGTGCCCGGAGGCAGAGGAATACCTGCTGGCAAACTTCATCGAGGAAGAATAAACTCTGCTGAAATTCTTCTTTCGGTGAATACAGGCTGAAAGGAGAATACATATGGATACAATGGAAAGACGCAGAAATGCGATCGCGGCGCTCATCAACCAAAAGGGCACTGTGAGCTTTTCTACAATCAAAGAGCATTTCCCGAACGTTTCGGAAATGACGCTTCGCACCGATTTGAAAGCATTGGACGAAGCAAAGCAGATAGTAAGAATCCATGGCGGAGCAAAATCTGTACAATTGGTTATCAATACGGATGACTTTTTTAATCGGAGAGCCATTCGTAATATTCAGGAGAAACAGGAAATTGCCCAAAAGGCATTGCGGCTGATTCAGCCGGATACCGCAATTTTTCTGGACTCCGGCAGTACGACAACCGAGCTGGCACGGCTGTTTCCGGATCAATCCAACCTCATCTATACGACCGGACTCAGCTGTGCCACCGAGTTGGCAGGCTTGGAAAAACCAGTCATCATGCTGCCGGGCGGCCGGCTCAATCGGTATAGTATCAGCACGTATGGTACGACGGCGATTCAAGAGCTGGAGCACGTCAATTTTCACCAGACATTTTTAGGCATCACAGGATATACGCTGCAGGCGGGCTTTACCTGCGGCAGCATCGAAGAAGCTCTGCTCAAGCGCACAGCGATGAAGCAGGCGGATCAGGTCATCGTTTTGATGGATTCCTCTAAGGTAGGCGTGAAGAGGAGCTATTCCATTTGCTCGATGGCAGATGTCGATCTGGTGATTTCCGACGGACATCTTCCGCAGGACGTTCTGGCGGAATGTGAACGGCATCGGATTCCTGTTTTATAACCTGCAATTGTACCGTTTATTATCCCGCTGTACAGGATAAGAGAGGTCTGACATGAAAAATAGGGTACAAAAATTTGGTAAATTTCTATCCGGCATGGTTATGCCGAATATTGGAGCGCTGATTGCGTTCGGTTTCCTCGCAGCACTGTTTATTGATACAGGCTGGATTCCAAACAAGCAGCTCAACAGCATGGTTTCCCCTATGCTGACGTATTTGATTCCTATTCTGATTGCATCGACTGGCGGCAAGATGGTCGGCGGCGACAGAGGCCGCGTTGTTGGTGCCATTGCCGTCATCGGCGCAATTATGAGTGATACGTCCATTACGATGCTGATGGCAGCCATGGTGATGGGCCCGCTCGGCGGCTTCTGCATCAAGAAGTTTGACGAAAAGATGGAAGGACATATACCGGCAGGCTTCGAGATGTTGATTAACAACTTCTCGGCTGGCATTATCGGCATGATTCTCGCCATCTTGGGATATGCAGTTGTCGGTCCGGTCATGAGCGTTATTTTGACTGTGCTCGCAGCCGGTGTACACATTCTGGTTTCTCACAGTGTTTTGCCGCTGGTTGCAATTTTTATTGAGCCGGCAAAGGTACTGTTCCTCAATAACGCCATCAATCATGGCATTTTCACTCCGCTGGCAACAGCTGACGCAGCGGAGACCGGAAAGTCTATCATGTACATGCTGGAAGCAAATCCGGGTCCCGGACTTGGCATTCTGCTTGCATACATGTTTTTCTGCAAGGACGCAAAAACCAAGCAGTCCGCACCGGGCGCCGTCATCATTCATCTGCTCGGCGGCATTCATGAGATTTACTTCCCGTACATCCTGATGAACCCGCTGGTTATCATCGCGCCGATTGTTGGCAACATGGCAGCGATTTTCTGGTTCAGCATGACAAACTGCGGTCTGGTAGGTCCGGCATCTCCTGGTTCTATTATTGCATTCCTGATGATGACGCCGACCAGCGATCTGTGGAAGGTTATCATTGGCGTATTGCTGGCAGCCGGTATTTCGTTTGCAATCGCTTCTCCGATCGTCAGAATGGCGGGCGGAAAGAATCTGGAAGATGCGCAGAATCAGATGGCTGCAATGAAGGCGGAATCCAAGGGGCAGGCTGCTACGGCGGAAATCGGTAGCGCAGCCGATGTACAGAAGATTATCTTCGCCTGTGATGCAGGCATGGGCTCTTCTGCTATGGGCGCAACCAAGTTTAGAAATCGCTTAAAGGGCGTTCGTCCGGATATCAAAGTAAGCAATACCTCTGTTGACAATATTCCGGCAGACTGCAGCATTGCTGTTGTACAGGCAACGCTGGCAGAGCGCGCACAGAAGTGTGCGCCGCAGGCAAAGCTGGTCACGATTGAAAATTTCTTGGCAGATCCGGCACTGGATGCGCTGTATGAAATGCTGCAGAAGGTAGACGCTGCTGCACCGCAGCGGGAAGAACAACAGACACCATCTCCGATTGCGGGAAAACAAGTCATCTGTCGGGAAGGCGTGCGCTTGAATCAGACATCGGTATCCAAAGAGGAAGCCATTCAGGCAGCAGGCGAATTGCTCGTTCAGCTCGGCTATGTTGATGAGAGCTATATTCCGGCGATGCAGGAGCGTGAAAAACTTATCACAACATATATGGGCATGGGCGTTGCCATTCCGCACGGTACCAGTCAGGCGAAGGGCACCGTAAAGAAAACCGGCATTGTATTCCTGCAGTATCCGGACGGCGTCGATTTCGGAAAGGAAAAAGCGCAGCTGGTATTCGGTATCGCTGGTATCGGCAATGAACACATGGATCTTCTGGCAAAGATTTGCAACATGCTGGAAGATGAAGAGGTTCTGGAAAAGCTCAAGACAACCAATGATTTGGATTGGGTCATGCAGCAGCTTTCTTAAATTACGTGCATAATAAAAATCACCAATATCTTTGGAAAGCAGCTGCTGTCGTACAGACAGCGGCTGCTTTTCTTTTGTCTGGTCAAAAGAACACGTGTATGCTATACTGGAACAGAATAAAATGAGAAAGAAGCTTATCTATTAACATGAAATCTAAAAAACAAACCGGCATCGACATGATATCCGGCTCGATGTGGGACAAAATTTTGCTGTTTGCCCTGCCGCTTGCGGCGGGAAGTATGCTGCAGCAGTTGTTTAATTCGGTGGATGCAGCTGTGGTGGGACGATTTGCCAGCAGCGAAGCCTTGGCGGCGGTAGGCGCCAACACCTCTGTGGTATCCCTGTTTATCAATTTGTTTGTCGGCGTTTCCGTCGGCAGCAATGTTGTCATAGCAAATTACATCGGAAAGGGCAAGCGCGAACGTATACCGGACGTTGTGCACACAACGATGCTGCTGGCGATATGCAGCGGTTTGCTGCTGATGGTGTGCGGCATTGCCATTGCGCGGCCGCTGCTGCAGCTGCTTTCTACACCGGAAAATGTGCTGGACTTGGCGGTTATCTATCTGCGTGTGTATTGTCTTGGCATGCCGTTTATCATGACATATAATTTTGCCGCCGCCATTTTGCGGAGCAAAGGAGACACCAAACGCCCGCTGTATTGCCTGATTGTCTCCGGTTGTATCAATGCCGGACTCAATGTTGCGTTTGTCGTTGGCTTCCATCTCAGCGTGGCAGGCGTTGCACTGGCAACCGTACTTGCCAATGTCGTCAGCTGCATGATGGTACTGTACTTTCTCATGCATGAAGCGGAGGAGATTCGATTTTATCCGAAAAAACTTGCCGTGCATGGGAGTGTGCTGCGGACAATTTTGCGCATCGGCATTCCGGCGGGCGTGCAGGGTATGGTCTTTTCCTTTTCCAACGTGTGTATTCAGGCTGCGGTCAATACATTTGGTTCTGCCGTTGTCGCAGGCTCTGCCATTTCGATGAACTTTGAATACATCACCTGCTTTGCATTTATGGGATTTAATTCCGCCGCTGTCACGTTTACAAGCCAAAACTATGGTGCGGGAAAGGCGGAACGATGCAAGCGTGTGTTCCGCATCTGTATGCTGTGCGGCGTATTCATCTGTCTGGCACTGGATGTATTCTTTTATCTGGGGCGGGATTTGTGGATTGGACTGTTCACGACGGATGCCGCAGCGGCAGCCTCTGCGGCGCAGCGCATGCAGACTGTCTTGCTGCTGCAATGTTTGGCATGCTCATATGAGATCAGCGGCTCGGTTCTGCGCGGATACGGGCACTCGCTGACGCCGGCGCTGCTCACGGTGTTCGGCACCTGTGTTTTCCGTGTGATTTGGGTCAATACCGTTGTGCCTGCGCATCATGTTTTACCGATTCTGTTCAGCGTTTATCCGATTTCATGGGTTTTAACCGGAACGATGGTGTTGACGGCGTATGTCGTTGTCAGCCGCACAGCGCTTCGCAGCCTGCAAAAATCGTAGGCTGCAAAAAAATATTGCAATTCGGAGAAAAAAGAGGTATAATGACTGAAAGTCAGTGAATGATAGTCGCTGATAGAGAAAATCAGTGTCCTGTCACAAGAACAATAAAAAGTCTTGGGGGATAGGAGGTTTGAAATGAGATATCAAGAGATTATGAAGGTACTGTCCGAGTGCGGAATGGGAGCTGTGCTCGTGACGGAAAACTGGGTCATTCGCGAGGTCAATGAAGTGGGAATCAGACTGCTGCACGGCTCAGAACATCATTGGCTGATCGGAAAGAAACTATCCGACATTGCATCGCCGCTATGTTTGGAGCCGGAGCAGAAAATCTATGCGTATATGGGCTTCAATGAATATTTGCTGCGGTGTCCTGCGCCGTCTGCGGAGGATTTGCCGGCAAACTGCCGGCTGGTTGTCTTTCGGACGGCGACGCGCGACGCACAGTGCGATATGTTCGAGCATGCGCTGGAGCAGGTCAGTGACGCGGTGGTCATGTGCGATGAGGAGACGCGCATCAATTTTTTGAACAACGCCTGTATTCAAATGGATGAGGTCGTGCCGAGCGATGTCATCGGAGAAAAGAACGAAAAAGTGTATGAACCGCTGGACGGTCAAAGCTTGATTATTCCGCAGGCCATTCGAAAAAAGCAGATTTATCTGGGGCGGCGGCAGATTTATACCACGCGCTACAACAAAAATGTGGACATTACGTCCAATACATATCCAATCGTGCAAAATGGTCAGGTGTTGGGCGGATACAGCATCATGAAAGACTGGAGTGCAGTGGATTCTCTCAACAAAAAAATTGTAGAACTCCAAGCAAAGCTCATCGCGCAAAGCGACCCGAGCAAACATAACAGCGGAAAAAGTGCATTGTCTGCGCGCTACCATTTTGATGATATTATGCATATCAGCGCGGTGATGGAAAACATGATAGAGCAATGCCGGCAGGCGGCGAAATCCGACTCCTCGGTGATGATTTACGGCGAGACCGGAACCGGAAAGGAGCTGCTTGCGCAGAGCATTCACAACGCCAGCCGCCGCGCCAATGGTCCGTTTTTGGCAATCAATTGTGCGGCCATACCGGAAAATCTGCTGGAAGGATTGCTGTTTGGCACGGAAAAAGGTGCATATACCGGCGCGGAGCGTCGGCAGGGATATTTTGAGCAGGCAAATAACGGCACGCTGCTGTTGGATGAGCTGAACTCCATGAATATCAATTTACAAGCAAAGCTGCTGCGCGTGCTGCAAGACGGCATGGTGCGCCGTGTCGGCGGCAGTTCCGAGATTCATGTTGATGTGCGTGTGTTATCCAACGTCAATGTTCTGCCGCAGCAAGCAATTGATGAAAACAAGCTGCGCCGCGATTTATTTTATCGCTTGGGTGTTGTTAACATTGCGATTCCGCCGCTGCGCGAACGAAAAGAGGATATTCCGCTGCTGGCAAAACAATTCATCATGAAGTGCAATGCAAAGCTCTCGCGCAATGCACGGGATCTGGATCCGGCAACACTGGATTTATTCCAAGCATATGACTGGCCGGGCAACGTGCGGGAATTGGAGCACGCCATCGAGCACGCCATTAACGTTTTGCCGGATGATGAATCGCTGATTACACCGGAATATATTCCGGCGTATATGCAGGATGTGCAGCCGATGCACAAGATAAAACCGGTGTCTGCACCGACACCGCTGGCGGGAACATCGCTGAACAGCACAATGAAAGATGTAGAGCGCAATGCGGTTTGCAGGATTCTCAAGGAAAACGGAGGAAACATCTCAGAATCGGCGCGTGTGCTCAAAATGAGCCGCCAGAGCCTACAGTATCGCATTCGAAAATACGGCATCAACGTAAAAGAACTATAACTTCTTCAAAATATCCGTCTGTTGGCATGCAGACGGATATTTTCAGCTTTTCACAGAAATCATGCAAAAAAATCAGGCGGGGAGGCGCAAAGGAATATGGCGCGTGCTGTGATTTTTTGCATGGGATGCAAAAGACACATGCACCGTGCAAAAAAATTGTGCAAAGAAGTGCAAAGGGATTCTGCAAAAGTCAATGGAATACCGTCAAGAGAAAACAAAGAAAAAAGCAGGAATTGTTAGATTTGCACAAAATACTTGCGAAATAAAACGGCAAAATTCACAAAAATAAATTTCTTGTTGAATTTTTGTGCAATCGCATGGTTTTTTGGCACGGCGATTGCATCTATTTTGGTAAAGACGCTGCACCCCGAAAAAAGATGTAGGAAACTTTTTGGGAGAATTGCTCCGAAGGGTACAGCGACACACACGGCTGTTAATCGTAGCAGAAGGAGGAAGATTTTTATTTCGGAAAGGACAGCAGTGTGATGTGAGCAAAGAGAAAAAGATGGGAATCGAAAGGAGAAAACCAAAATGGATTTTTCTACACTGATTATGCAAATTGACAACATTTTGTGGGCAACTCCGCTGATTATCTTGACATTTGGTTTGGCGCTGATTTATTGTATTGCAATCAAATTCGGCAACGTCACAAATATTAAGCTGCAGTGGAAACTTCTCACAAAGGGTGAAAGCTCTGAGGAAGGCTTGTCTGCATTCGAAACGTTCTGTTCCGTAGCAGCGTACCGCGTGGCGGTTGGCAACATCGGCGGCGTCATGGTAGCCATTATGTATGGCGGTCCGGGCGCGGTGATTTGGATGATTATTACCGCATTGGTAACCTCTGCTATCGCATTCGCAGAGAACAGCCTTGGTCAGTTATATAAAGTCCGCATGGACGGTCAGTACCGCGGCGGCCCATACTTCTACATGGAGCATGGCATTCCGTTCAAACCGCTTGGAAAAATTTTTGCAGTCCTGTTTGCCCTGTGTGCATCGATCGGCGTTCCGTTCCTCGTAACCGGTCCGTCCGCAAATAACATTGCAATGGCAATGGAAAACAGCTTTGGTGCTCCGCACTGGATTGTTGGCCTGATTATTGCGGTTTTGTTGTTCATGGTCATTTCCGGCGGCGTGCGCCGCATCGCAAAGTTCTCGACGATCATCGTTCCGTTCATGACCATTGGTTATCTGATTATTACGATTATTGTTTTGATTACACATGCAAGCAACATTGGCCCGACGCTGGCTATGATGTTCAGCAGTGCATTCGGCGGCGGACACGCGGTATTCGGCGGTATGCTGGGCGCAGCATTCTCCTACGGCGTAAAGCGTGCCGTAAACTCCTCCGGCTCCGGCTTTGGCGAGACACCGCCGTCTGCAGCAGCAGCTGAGACACCGCATCCGGCCAATCAGGGCCTGGTAAATGCCTTCTCCGTATACATTGACGTTGCTGTTTGTGCATGCTCCGGTATCATGGCACTCGTTACCGATTGCTTCAATGTTCTGAACACAGACGGCACAACCTTTAAGTACATCGGCGCTGGCTCTGCACAGATGCAGGCACAGGCAGACAGCATGACCGCAGGCGTTGTTTGGGTACAAGAAGCTGCAAACACAGCACTGCCGGTTATCGGCGGCATTATCATTGCAATTGCACTGACCTGCTTCGCATATTCCACCTGCATTGCTTACTACTATGAAGGCGAGTCCGGCTTGGCATATTTGACCAGAAAAGCAAATGACAAGACCCGTAAAACCTTGATTTGGGGCATTCGCATTATCATGCCGATCTTCTTCTTCATCTGGAGCAATGTAACGGCATCGACCGCATGGGCAATCTCTGAAATCATGTTTGCAATTATGTCTTGGCTCAACCTGATTGCGCTGATCTTCCTGCTGCCAAATGTAAAGAAGATGTATGATGACTTCTTCCAGCAGCTCAAGGCAGGCATTGAGGTTCCGTATTTCAACCCGAAAAAGCTGGGTATCAAGAATGTCGATTTGTGGATGGACATCAATAAGGATCTGATTGCAGAAGGTAAGGCAGAGGCGATTTACAACGAAAAATAATGACATTTCCCTGCCGATCACACAGGTCGGCAGGGAGCAGAAAACGCATATACGGAAAAGGAGACAAATTATGTTACAGCATCAGGATAGAAAATTTAAACTTGGCATGCACAGCTACACCCTGCATCTGTCCGGCTTCGGTGAAAGCTGGGGATTTCAGGAATATGGCGAGCATCATGCGTTTGAGCAGGTAAAGACGTTCCGCGATTTGGTTGATATCGCTGTAGAGGTTGGTTTGGATGTTTTGCACATTACATTGGTTGACATCCAGAATGATACCTCAGATGAACATTTGGCGGCGTGCCGTAAGTACGCAGAAGATCATGAAATTGAGCTGGAATTGAATGTTTCCTTTAATGCTCCGTCTGATCCGCGTGTAAACTGCACCATTGAGGACTCTCTGGAAATTGCGCACAAGCTGGGCTGCAAGCTGGTAAAATACAGCACGGACGTAGAGCATCCGGAAAAATCTTCGCACTCTTGTATGTGTGCTTCGGTTATGGCGCAGTTGGCAGTTATTGCCGAGGACTTCCGAAAGAACATCCCGACTATTGAAAAATATGGCATGCGGATTTCCATTGAGAATCACTGCGACTTGTTCTCTGATGAAGTTATCTGGCTGGTGAAGGAATTGGCACATCCGCAGATTGGCGCCTGCTGCGATACGATTAACTCGCTGATGCTGATGGAAGGCATTGAGGAGTGCGTGCGCAAGATGGCTCCGTATGTCAACTGCATCCATTTCTGTGATAACCGCGTATTTGCGGATCCGGATGGCACCCATTCTTTGGGTACGGCAATTGGACAGGGCAACGTAGACTGTGTCGCAATTATGAAGATTCTGCGCGAGCAGGCACCGGCACAGCTGGATACGATTGATTTGGAAATTGAGCTGCCGTTGTCCGGATACAGCATTGAGGAAGGCCGCGAGCTGGAAATGAAGGGACTGCGCGAGTCTTGCGAATATATGTATAAGACGCTGGGCATTGGCTATCATGCAGCTAAGATTTACGGCGAATAAATTGCCGATTTTCTTCTTTCTTCAAGAGGGCGAAACCGTTTGGGGTTTCGTCCTTTTGCAATGACCATTCCGATGCTGTGGTTGGTTCTGATGACATTTAAGCTCATCAAGCCGCTGCTCCGCTCCAAGAGTCATTTGGCTTCGGATATTCCGGAAGACGATACGATTCGTGCACCAAAACAGGATCGCAGAGCAATTGCCAGAGGCTTGTCTGTCATTGTCGAAAAAGAGGATGAAGACAATGCAAATGCCGGATAAATAATCGGTTTGCTTTCTCAAAATATTCCCATAAAACAGAGGCTCCCTCCGGATGCATAGCATCCAGAGGGAGTCTCTCTATCAACGGTTTGGCTTTGAAATCATGCCGGACGGCGTAGCGATGCAAATTTGCAATTCGGGCAAAAAGATAAAACAGTGGCATCTGTCTCAAAAGACAGATGCCACTGCTGTGTATGCAGTTACTTGTTTTCATTCTTTCTGCGAGCGGCAGAGGTGATGATGTCCACACAGGTCAGCTCGCCCAGATAGCTGGCGTCAAGGCTGATGTGATAATAGTTGGACTGACCCCATTCGCGGTCGGTGTAGTACCGATAGTAGGTCTTACGGCCTTTGTCCTTCTTGCGCAGACGCTTTTCAATCGGCACGTTGGTCTTGCCGTAGCGCTCCAGTACATGCGCCTTGCGGTACTCCATGTTCGCGTGAATGAACACGTTGAGGGCCGGAATATTGGCGGTGTCGAGAATGTAATCGGCACAGCGTCCGACGATAACGCACGGACCCTTTTCTGCCAAGTCGAGAATCACATTGCGCTGAGCCTCAAATATTTTATCCTGCGGAGACAGGTAATTGACATTGTATGCTGCGTTAGAGCTGAACCATGTCTGAGAGAGCGTTGTGTATTCTCCATCTTCTACGACGGTATCCGTAGAGTAGCCGCTCTTTTTTGCAGCTTCCTCAACGATAACGCTGTCATAAAACGGAATGCCAAGCTCTTTTGCAACAGCCTGACCAATGGAATGACCGCCGCTGCCGAACTCACGGCTGATAGTGATGATAGGATACATAGGAACACCTCCTGATTTGGCTGCTGGATACGTCATATCCAGTAACCTTTTGACTTGTGTTTATTATACTTCTGTTTTGTCAAAATGTCAAGGAAATTCCAATGATCATATGCTAAAATTATGCAAAGTATACAGGACAAGCGTACCCTTCGCGTTTTTTGGGATTTTTTGCGAATTATACTTGCTGATTTTCCCCAACAGACGTATAATAAAAAGGTATCTTTACGGGAAAAACAGAACAGGAGTGCCAAATTATGGAATTATGGGACATTTATGATGAAAATAAACAGCCGACCGGACGAACAATGAAAAAGAACGACTGGCACATGAAGCCGGGAGAATTTCATTTGACGGTGCTCGGCGTTATTCGCCGGCCGGACGGCAAGTTTTTGATTACCCAGCGTGTGATGACCAAGGCATGGGCGCCGGGCGCATGGGAGGTTTCCGGCGGCGGCGTAATGGCGGGAGAGACCTCCGCACAGGCAATTCAGCGCGAAATCTGGGAAGAGACCGGTTTGGATGTCACAGGCGCAGACGGCGGTTATTTGTTCTCATATCAGCGCATCAATCCGGACGAGGGCGACAACTATTTTGTAGACATCTATCGCTTCGAGATGGACGTCAAGGAAGAAGATGTGCATATTCAGACGGCGGAGGCCATGGGCTTCCAGTTTGCCGATTTGGACACAATCAAAAAGCTGGCTGAGCAGGATAAGTTCCTGCATTACAACAGCATCAAACAAGCATTTGAAGCTTAAGAAAAATCATAAAAAAAAGTCTCGTTTGGTTTTCACCAAAACGAGACTTTTTTTTTACTGCTGTGTCAAATACCGTTCCAAAAAATCCGCAACGCCGTCCTCATCGTTGCTTCCCGTGACAAAATTCGCGCAATCGCGCACATGTGCCGGACTGTTGGCAACCGCAACGCCGACACCGGCGAATGCAATCATATCCAAATCGTTTTCCTCATTGCCGAACGCCGCGATTTGCTCGCGCGGAATATCCAAATGCTGTGCCAAGCGGCGCAGAGCCGCGCCTTTTCCGGCGGATGCATCGGAAATTTCCAGCAGATGCGGAACGGAGGATGTCACGTAAATCCCCGAAATTTGCTCGAGCTGCTGCGACAAAAGTTTTCGCTTTTGCTGGTCAATGGTGATAAAATCCAAGCAGTCTAATTCCTGTATGTGCTCCTGTGTAAATGAGAGCAGGTTTTCAACCGGCTTGCGTGTCGACTGAATGTACTGTGTCGCAGCGTCCGGCAAGCCGTATGCGGTGGGGTGCGCCACGAACGCTGCATCTGCATACGGCACGCCGTCTAAAAACACTTCAAACTCGGCATGATGCGTTTGAATGAGGGAGAGCAGCTGCTGTGTACACGCGGGCTTGAGCGGGGAATAAAACAGTTTTTCGCCGGTCGGACGGTGGCAGATCACCACACCATTGGATGTGATGGCGTAATCTATGCCGGAGACGGAGAGTACCTCTTGCGGCAGCGAATCATAGGAACGGCCGCTCGCCACGACGACATGCGTGCCCTTTGCAATATAGGACTCTAAAACCTGTCTGGTGCGTGCAGAGAGCGTCTTGTCCGAGCGCAGCAGCGTGCCGTCCAAATCCAATGCGATCATACGCAGCATAAAAACAACCTCCCGTTGTGTGCAGAGAAAAGAGGACGCCGTGACAGACGTCCTCTTACAGCGTATCTGTAATTACTCTTCGATGGAAGCATCAAAAACCAGCTGCAGAGCCTTGGAAATTTCCAGACTGTTGCGAACGCTCTCGCGTGCAGCCTCGTCCATGGTGCCGGCGAGCTTGTCATAGTCCATCTGGTACATCATAGCCATGCGGCGAACGTCGTTGTCAACGTCCTCGTCGGTGATGACAATGCCTTCCTGCTGAGCAATCGAAGCGAGAACGGCGGATGCCTTGCCGGTAGCCTCAGCCTGCGGGCGCATCTCTGCGCGCAGCTGCTCGTCAGTGATGTTACGGTATGCCAGATACTGCTCCATAGAAGCGCCCTGACGCGCCAGATCCTGCGTAACCGTTGCGAGCATCTGCTCAATAAATGCGTTTACAAATTCGTCGGACAGGTCGATTTCGGAGTTTGCAACAATCTGCTCCAGCAGAGCATTCTGTACCTGCGAACGAGCTGCCTGCTCCTTCTGCTGTACCAGCGCATCGTGTACGTTCTGCTCAAATTCCTTGTAGTTTGCAAAGCCGTACATCTTGCCGAACAAGTCGTTCAGCTCCGGCAGCTTGCGCTCCTGTACCTTGTGTACCTTGCACTTGAACACAACCGGCTGACCGGCCAGATTGCCTGCCGGATAGTTTTCCGGAAACGTTACGTTGACGTCTACTTCGTCACCGGCGCTGGTGCCTACCAGCTGCTCCTCAAAGCCCGGAATAAAGGTGTTGGAGCCGAGAGCCAGAGAATAGTTCTCAGACGTGCCGCCCTCAAACTGCTCGTCACCGAGGAAGCCTGCGAAGTCGATAACGGCGGTATCGCCCAGCTGTGCCGGACGCTCTACGTCATGCATCTTGGCGCGCTGCTCCTGTTCCTGCTTGATGGCAGCCTGTACTTCATCGTTCGTTACATCGGCGGTAATCGGTGCACGCTTGATGCCTTTGTACTCGCCCAAAGTGATGCTAAAGTTCTTATCAGTCATAAATGAGAGATTCCTTTCCAAATGATATCTTTTGGAATCATATCATATATCCGGAGAATTTTCAATAGCGGCGGGGAAGAATGAAACAGGCGGCTGACGGCAACAAAAAAACAGAGCAGAAATTCTGCTCTGTAAAAGATGGTCGAGGTGGCGGGACTTGAACCCACGGCCTCTGCGTCCCGAACGCAGCGCTCTACCAAACTGAGCCACACCTCGATATGTA
>OCTW013428123.1_pt1 | contig 95699 bp, 86 predicted proteins | sample 1539671 | NCBI WGS metagenome assembly OCTW01 (sample SAMN02144230, study PRJEB22623) | gut metagenome | biome: sheep rumen | host: Ovis aries | place: New Zealand | reverse complement strand
TTCGAACCTGCGGCCTCATCGTCCCGAACGATGCGCGCTACCAAACTGTGCCACATCCCGTAGTCACAAGAGATATTATACGAAGAATCCACACTCCTGTCAACACCTTTTTCGAAAAAAATTCTTCAGGCTGCCATGAGATAGAAAAAATATGTTCGTAGCGCAAGAAAAAGCCAGATGAAAAGCAGGATTTTCACCAGGTGAGAACGAAATACTCCATATAATCAGAAAATCATTCATCTTCGCATAGGAGGGGTTAATATGGGCAGAATCCAGAAAATCTTAGTACCAGTCGACGGTTCCGTCAACGGCTGCAAGGCCGTCGATGAGGCAATCTTCTTCGCCGAGAAATGCAAAGCCGACCTCGATTTCGTCTACGTCGCCAGCAACATCAACAAAGACATCCCGAGCCACATCGTCTTCGATCGCATTTGGGAGAAACTGCCGGACGACATCAAGGCCTCCAAGCACGTTGAGACGGGCAACATCCCGAAAGCCATCATGCGCGTAGCTGCCGAAGAGCACAGTGACCTCATCATCATGGGCAGCCGCGGCCTCGGCCTCTTCAAGGGCGCACTGATCGGCAGTGTCAGCCAGAAAGTCGTCGAAGAATCCCCGATTCCAGTCATGGTCATCAAGTAACTCCAGAACTACACGAAAAGACTGCCCCTGCGCAGCAGAAGAAGCTCGCGGGCGGCCGTCTTTTGAGAAAGAAAGGGACTGCCGTCCGCACGGCAGTCCCTTTCTTTCTCTTCTGTTCGCTCTGTGGTATAATCAGGGCAGGTATCCTATGTACATCTTCTATGGTTAGGAGTTTCTTATGCGTTTAAAGACTTATCGGACGTCCATCCTGCTCGGCGTGACGTTCACGATCCTCTTGTCGACGTTCTGGTTCCTGCCGCAGCTGGCCTTCATCATCTTCATCTCGTTGCTCTTACAGCTGCTCTTGACGCCGCTCGTCGACCGGCTCGAGTCCCGGATGAACCGCGGGCTCGCGGCGGCAATCGTGCTCATTGGCTTTCTCGCCATCTGCGGCGGGCTGCTGCTGCTCGTCTCGAGTACATTCATCCCGACGTTCACGCGGTTCGTCACGGATTTCCCGCAGATTACGGAGAAACTGCAACAGGCGCCCCTGATTCACGACAATGTCTACCTGACGGATGAATTCGAGCAGTTCTGGCTCGAGCTCAAGGCGGCCAGCATTGATGCGCTGAAATCGTCGCTGACGGTCCTGCTCTCGATCTTCAGCAAGTTCATCGACATGGTCATCATCATCTTTGTCACCTTCTACCTGCTCAAGGACGGCAATGATATCAAGATCTATCTCGCGAGCCTCTTCCCGCAGCGCGACTACAGCCGTGTGCTCGCACTCTTCAACCGCATCCTCTCAGCGTTGCGCACGTACATCTGCAGCCAGCTCGTCATCTGTAGCCTGACGGCCGTCATCGTCTTCCTCTACTACACCTCGCGAAGCCTGCCTTACGCCTCGGTCTTCGCGATGGTATCCGGCATCAGCGAGTTTGTGCCGGTGCTCGGCCCGACTGTCGCCTCGATCTTCGGTATCCTGCTGACGGCGACTGTCGACCCGTGGGTGGCCGTCCAGACGGCAGGCTTCTACTTGATCTTGACACAGGTCAACCACAATCTCGTCTATCCGACGCTGATCGGCAAGTCCCTGAATCTGCATCCAATCGCCATCATCCTCGGCATCATCTTAGGCGGCGAAGTGCTCGGCCCGGCCGGCATGTTCCTCGCAGTGCCCTTCATCGTTATCTGCAAGCTCGTCATCGAGGACATCTATCAGGACCGACTCGAGACAATAAAAAAAATCCGCACGTCCCGCTGGCTGACCAAGGAGAAGCACGAAGACCGTTGAATGCATCCTGCGACAAAAAAAGCAGCGCTTCCCGGCTGCGGCAGGACATCTTGAATCAGATGCCCTCGCCGTCAAGGCCGGTGAAGCGCTGTTTTTCTGTGCGTTCGATCTGCATGAGGCGTCCCTTGCGGATGACGAGCACGAGCCTGCCGTACTGCAGCAGGCGGAATTCCTTGCGGATGCGCGCGGCGAGCTCCGTGAGGACGCGCTCGGGGTAGGGGGGCTTTGCATCTTCGGTGTCGTGCCAGCAGTCGAGGCGCCGTTTCTCGCTCCATTCGACCTGCATGAGGACGCCGTCCTGCGCGACGAGGACCATCTCGCCGTAGCTGATGGTGCAGAGGCCTTGGAGGATGTAGGCCATTGCTTTCTGTGGGATTTCGCCTGGGGCTGGTCTGATTCCGGGCATGAGATCGCCTCTTTCTAGATTAATGCATAGTAAACAAATATGTATTTATATACTGCTTTTATCATAGTATAGATGGAGCGAAAAGTCAAGGGAAGCCAAGATGCAGGAAATCTTTTTGTCACTGTAACTCAGTAACAGAAGGCGGCCGCAACATCTGCTATACTGAGGTCAGAAAGCAAGAGAGCCGCTCCGCACGGCAGCGACATGCGGAAGACAGATAACGGAGGGATAGTATGACGAAGGAACGCAAGACAAAAGATGTCATCATCATCGGTGCCGGCATGGCCGGCCTTACGGCAGCGCTCTACGCAGGGCGTTCGAATCTCTCGACGCTCGTGCTCGAGAATGCCATCGTCGGCGGGCAGATCGCCAACGCCGTCGGTATCGAGAATTACCCGGGCTTTACAAAGGTCAGCGGCAGCGACCTGATGACGACCGTCCAACAGCAGGCCGAAGCAGCTGGTGCCGAAGTCGATGAGTTCGACATGATCGAGCGCGTCGACCTCATGGGCAAGACGAAGATTGTCGAGACGCAGAGCTATATCTACGAGGCCAAGGTCGTCATCATCACTTCCGGCATGGAGCGCCGCAAGCTGCCGCTCAAGGAAGAGGCGAAGTATAGCGGCCGCGGCGTCCACTACTGTGAGCTCTGCGACGGCCACATGTATCAGGACAAGGTTATCTCCGTCATGGGCGGCGGCAATGCCGCAGTCGATGCGGCGAACTTCCTGACGAAGTATGCCAAGGAGCTCTACCTCATCCATCGCTCGAAGCTGCGCGCCGACAAGGCATCGCAGGACAAGCTCTTCGCCAATCCGAAGGTCAAAGTGCTGCTCGAGACGGAAATCCGCGCCCTGCACGGTGAAGGCCGCCTGACGAGCATCACCATCTACGACAAGGCAAAGGGTGAGGAGCGCGAGCTGCCCGTCGATGCCATCTTCGTCAACATCGGCGTCGTGCCGAACACCCACCTCTTCGAGGGACAGGTCAAGATGACGGAGAGCGGCCGCATCCTCGCCGGTGAGGATTGCCGCACGAATCTTCCCGGCGTCTTCGCTGCCGGCGATGTGCGAGAGAAGGAAATCCGCCAGCTGACAACAGCAGCGGCCGACGGCACGACAGCCGCCCTGCTCGCCGAGAAGTACATCGAATCTCTGTAAGTGGTTAACAAGAATATCTCGTCATTATTTCTGTATAGGAGGAATCATCATGGTAAAAGTCTATTCTATCACGCAGTGCCCCTGGTGCGATAAAGTCAAAAAATACCTGAAATCCAGAGGTGTGGCCTACGAGGAGCACAACATCGAGCTCAGCGATGCCGACCGCGACGAATGCTACAAGATCTCCGGCGACCTCATCGTGCCTGTCACGACCGTCAACGGCAAGGACTTCGTCGTGAGCTTCGACAAAGCCAAGCTCGACGCACTGCTCGGCCTCTGAGCCTTACAATCATACATTCTCCCTCTTAAGCCAGCTATTTTTAGCTGGCTTTTCTGTTACCCCCATACTATAATGGAAGGTGATAACATAGAATGTTTTACGTTAACGATAGGTGGATAGGTGGTATGTATGAAACCGATGTAATCGAATCATTATCATAAATGGTACCAAAAAGGTCAGGGCATCGTCGAATACGCTCTGATTCTTGCCTTTATCGTCGGCATCGCTGCAGCAATCTTTGCCAAGGGCGGGCTGGCCGAGGCCGTCAGCGATGCCTACTTCCAGATATCCAAGACCATTGCCTATGCGATGGATAATACGAAGGAAGGACATCAGAGATTTGCCCAGAGCCAGCTGGAGCAGGGGCTTAAGAGTGCCATACAAAACAGGAAAATCCGTCTTGAAAGCGAGGGGGCATGGGTAGAGCTTGACCTGCAGTCCAACTGGAATGACAAGATAAAGGCGTATGCAAACGGTGGCAGAGATGGAACCGTGGAGGTCAATGGCTGGCCCTACAAGCAATTTACCGGCCTCTGGAATGCAACGGGCCTGGATCCAAGCCACATTGATCTGGATGAGGCGGACCGGGGCAACTGGGCAGGCGTGCGCATTGAAAAAAAGGGGGATGCCTATAACGTCTATTACTTCAACGGCAAATCAGCCAATGTGGAAAATGATGCGCCTACAGCTACCTATCGGGATACTGCGGCGATGCAGAAGCTTTTCGGCAACGGCCAGGCTCCTGCGACATGGAAGCCGTAAACCGCTCACTTCGATGCGGAAAGAGCTGCGGATTTGACAGTTTCGTAAAAATCATGTAGAATTTTCCTGTATGATTATGACTATCACATGAATGGATTTCATTTTGGAGGGACCTACATGAAAAAATCAGCACTGCTGACGGCGGCACTGCTCCTCGTCAGCTCTTCCTATGCGATGGCAGCTCCTATCAACCAGATGGCCAATCACGAGACGGCTGTCGGCGTTGGCACGAAGGAGAGCTACATCGAGCACAAGGTGACGAATAAGGCGACGGTCGGCTTCCAGTATGCGGACCGCGATGAGAAGGGCGACCACAAGGATGCCTACCTGCAGTACGATATCGTCGGCTCTGAACTCAAGGTCATCGGCGGCTACCGCTGGAACCTCCCGAATGATAAGGATAATGCCTTCGCCGGCGTTGCGGTGAGCACGCCGAAGGTACTGGGCTTTGATGCCTACGCTTCGTATGTCGCGGGCAAGGACTTCAATGAGACGCAGGTCGGTGTCAACAAGAACCTGCTGCTCAATGTCGACCTCAACGTCAACTACCACAACTTCAAGCCGGATGAGGGCAGCCGCGAGAACGGCGTCGGCGTCGGCGTCTCGGTCAAGTTCTGATCGGGTGCATCTGGTGTAAAACCGCATAACTGCGCATAAAAAGAAAACCCGCATCACTGCGGGTTTTCTCATATGCAACTAGGCGATTCAGGGCTCACTGCGCATCAAAGAGCGGCAGCGGCTCGAGGAAGATGATGTCGTCGCGTTTGGCAGCATTGCCCTCGGCGAGCACACATGCCTGGCCGATGACCTTGCCGCCAGCCTTCTCGGTCAGCTCGACGAGCGCCTTCATCGAGCCGCCCGTGCTGATGACATCGTCGAGCAGCAGGACGTTCTTGCCCTTGATGCGTTCGATGTCCGTGCCGTCAAGGCAGAGTTTCTGCGTGCCCTTCGTCGTGATCGAGACATCATCGACCCAGAGCGCGTTCTCCATGTACGCCTTGACCGACTTGCGCGCGACGATGTAGCGGTCCATGCCGAGTGCGCGCGCGAGTTCCTCCGCGAGCGGGATGCCCTTCGTCTCCGCCGTCAGCACGTAATCTGTCTCGGGCGGCACCTTCTTGGCCAGCGCCTGCGCACAGGCGTCCGTGAGCTCCACATCGCCGAGCATGACAAAGCCGGCGATGGCCAGTTTGTCCGTGACATTGAGGATGGGCAGGTTGCGCGTGCAGCCTGCAATGTGTAACGTATAATATCGATCTGCCATCTTAGCACCTCTTCATTTCATCTATATTCCTCATCCATTATACTATGATGATGGGCGCGGTGCAATTGTGTGCAGGCCGTTGGCAGTGAAAATCGAATAAACATCAGCAATTTAGAAAGGAAGTTATCATAAATGAGCGATATCCATGAGATTCACGGCCACGATGAGGCAGAGGGCATCAGCGAGGAGCAGCGTGCCCTCGACCAGATCACGCACATCCTGCTCCACGCCCTGACGGAAGACGGCATCGGCGAGAAACTCGAATCTGCTAAGTCCCAGCAGGACGTCTACAAGGCCCTGCAGACCTTGCCGTACTTCAAGCTGACCATTGACGAGTTCCGCATCGGCATCGAGGCCCTGCGACAGCAGCAGGCTGAGATCCATCAGGATGAGCAGGAATGAGGCAGGGGCCAAAAGAAATTCACAGGAAGACTTGCATTTTTCGACTGCACCGGCTATAATATGAAGATAAGAGAAAAAGCCGTTCAAGACGGCTTTTTTCTAGCATTTCTTATCGGGGGTGCAATGGTTTCGACGGGGTATTGAAGCCACGAAGTTCGCAGGCCAATGGTCATGAATGCCTGAAGCTTGACCGCTAAATTCAACTGACGAAGCTGAATACGCTTACGCTGCCTGAGCCTAGCTCAGATAGCCCCTCTGGAAGTACGAACCGTCAGCCAACCCGGAGGTTTTAAATAAAGACGGCAGTTTCCTGTTTTGTAAAAACAGGTGGTGGAGAACTCTGAATCCTGGAGTTCCGCTCCTATGATGCCCGCATTCCCGGGCTATTGCGATAATGCTTTGTGATGTGGATGTATTTCGGACAGGAGTTCGATTCTCCTCACCTCCACCATTTTGGAGATTCGCCGCTGAGAAGCGGCTTTGATACAAGAAGACTCGGGGCGGATTCCCGGGTCTTTTTGTTTGCCGGTTTGCTGTAGAACGAAATTTCTATCCCCCTGGGAGGCTTACAGCATTCATGAAGATGACGTATAATGAAAGCATCAATCATCATGTTTATTTATAGGGGAGATGAAATCATGCATATTCCAGAGAATTACCTGAGCCCGTCGACGTGTGCGGTACTCGGCGCGGCCATGGTGCCCGTCTGGCTCGTGGCCGTCTCGAAGGTGAGGCGCCATGTGCCGCAGGAGAAGCTGCCGCTCCTGGGCATCGCAGCGGCGCTTTCGTTCCTCGGTATGATGTTCAATGTGCCGCTGCCGGGCGGTACGACGGGCCATGCGGTCGGCGGCACGCTGATCGCGATCTTGTTCGGCCCGTATGCCGCGTGCCTGTCTGTCAGCGTGGCTCTGCTCATCCAGGCACTCTTCTTCGGGGATGGCGGCATCCTGGCCTTTGGCGCGAACTGCTTCAATATGGCGGTTGTCCTGCCGTTCACGGGCTACGCCGTCTACCAGTTCCTGCGCAAACGCCTGACCGCTTCGTCGGGCGAGTACATGGCAGCGGGGCTCGGCGCGTACGTCGGCATCAATGCGGCAGCGCTCGTGGCGGCCATCGAATTTGGCATTCAGCCGCTGCTCTTTACGGATGCAGCCGGCCAGGCGCTCTACTGCCCGTATCCGCTCTGGATCTCGGTGCCGGCGATGATGATCGGCCATCTGACTCTCTTTGGACTCGCGGAGGTCGTCTTCACGACGGCCGTGCTTGCCTACCTGCGCAAGACGTCGCCGGACCTCTTCCAGTCGGTCCGCGTGAAGACGAACCGTGCCCTCTACGGTTTGGTTGCAGCACTGATCGTCTGCACGCCGCTCGGACTGCTCGCGGCAGGAACGGCCTGGGGTGAATGGGATCCGGAGGAACTCGCGGACCAGGACTTCCTCGGCACGGCGCTCGGCTATACGCCGGCGGGGATGGAGCAGGGCTTCTCGTTTGACGCGCTGTTCCCGGACTATGCGATTGCAGGGCTGCCGGATGCCTTCGGCTACATCCTCTCGGCGCTCATCGGCACGGCACTGCTCGTCATCCTCTTCAAGATGGCGGCACCGCTCTTCGCTTCACACACAGATTACGGCGATTCTCTGTCGGGGCGCTGAGTGACTTTTGATTTGAGGTGTTCTTCATGATGGATTTGCCGGATTGGGCAAAGCGAGAAGAATCATACAGACCTGACAAGGACCGGGATGCATTCATCTCCCGGTCCCTTTTGCGCATGATGGAGATGCTCAAGGTCCTGCGCGCGCAGGCGGGCAGGCGTTATCGCGGCCAGGCTGGCATGGCACTCGCGCTGCTCATCTTGCTGCTTTTGGCCGTCGTCACGGCGCGCACGCCTGCATTCCTCTGGACCGTGCTCGGAGGGGAGCTCGTGCTCATGACGGCACTGACAGGGGCACAGCTGCGGCAGATCGTCATGGGAGCATTGACAGCCGCCCTTTTCTGCCTGTTGCTCATCCTGCCAGCGCTCATCTTCTGGAGCACGGGCCCGGCAATCCTGCTGCCGTTCAAGACATTCCTCTGCGTGACAGCGCTCAATCTCCTGCAGCAGTATTTCTCGTGGCATGAGATCACGGCGGCACTGCGGCGCTTCCACCTGCCGCCGGAGGTCATCTTCATCCTTGACACGACGCTGCGCTACCTCGTGCTGCTCGGCGACCAGGCCTCGCTTCTCTTGACGTCGCTGAAGCTGCGCTCTGTCGGCCACAATCCCCGCAAGCACAGGGCGATGGCTGGCATCATGGGCATTGTCATGCAGCGTTCGCAGCGCTTCTCGCTCGAGATGGCCGAGGCCATGCGCTGCCGCTGCTTTACGGGCGAGTACCCCGTCATGGCGGGGGAGAGACGGCGCGGCCCGCTCCTGGGGCGGCTGATACTGCTCGCCCTGCTTGCCTTGTATGCTTTCCTGTATCTTCGTCTGGAGGGATTCTTTTGATCGCGCTTGAAGATGTCTGCTGTGCGTTCGACCATGAGCCGGTCCTGCGCCACATCAGCTTTACGATAAAGAAAGGGGAGGCCGTCTTGCTGACGGGACCGAACGGCTCGGGGAAGACCACATTGCTGCGTCTCTTGAACGGACTCGTCTTCCCGGAGATCGGCACGTATACCTTTGAGGGGACGGCCATCACGGCGAAGAAGATGCGTGAGCATCGCTATTCCAAGTACTTCCATCAGCGCGTCGGCTACGTCTGGCAGAATCCGGATGCGCAGCTCTTCTGTGCGAGCGTAGAGGAGGAGCTGGCCTTCGGCCCGCTGCAGATGGGGCTTCCAGAGGAGGCGGTGCACCAGCGCGTGGAGGATGCCATTGCGTATTTCTCGCTGGAAAAATTGCGCGACAAGGCGCCGTACTTTCTCTCGGGCGGCGAGAAGAAGCGCACGGCGCTCGCCTCCATCTTCACGATGAATCCGGCGGTCTGGACACTCGACGAGCCGGAGACCTTTCTCGATGCCGAGAGCCAGGCGTGGCTGACGCAGTTTCTGCAGTCGCTCAAGGATGCGGGCAAGACGATCATCGTGACCTCACACCATCCCGATATCGCTGGCCGGATTGCCGATAGGGAACTGAGACTGACAGCAGAGCATCAGCTGGGGTGATTGCTGGCTAGGGCAAAGAAGAAGGGCAAGATGCAGCCATCCCCTGCCGTCGTCTCTCTTTGAAGACAGCTGGCCTTGACATCTTGGCTCATCTTTTGTTATCCTATACGTGATTTCATCTAAAACTCGGGATGTGTTCCTGAGAGTGGATTTTTCTGACACGCGTCATTTTCGCCACGCAGCGCCTGCTGCGTGGCTTTTTCTGTTGAATGAGAGTTAGGTAAAGGAGAGGGAATACATGAAATACGCGTTGCTTGTCTTTCTCGGGGGATGCAGTTACGGCATCCTCTCGACAATCGTGAAGATTGCCTATGCGGCAGGGCTGACGCCTGCGGAAGTCTGTGGCGGGCAGGTCTTTTTCGGCATGCTTCTGCTGTGGATGGCGGCCCTGCGCCATCGGGGCTTTCCTTTGAATGGCCGTCGGGTATTGACGCTCATTTGCTGCGGCCTGCCGATTGGCCTGACGACGATGTTCTATTACACGGCTTTGCAGACGGTCACGGCTTCGTTTGCCATCATCCTGCTCTTCCAGTTCGTCTGGGTCAGCACGGCGATTGACTGCGTCTTCTCGCGCCGCCTGCCGGACAGGCAGAAAGTCGCGGCCATCGCGATCCTCTTGCCGGGATCAGTGCTCGCGGCGGGACTCGTTGGCAGTTCGGATAACATCTCCCTGACGAGCGGCGTGCTCTGGGGACTGGCTTCGGCCGTCAGCTATTCCTTTGTCCTGCTCGTCAGCGGCACGGTCGGCTGTGAGGTGCCGCCCGTCTTGAAGAGCGCCCTGATGTCCGTCGGAGCGGCCACTGTGATTTTTGCCTTCATGCCGCCGACCTTCCTGCTGTCCCTGGGCAGCATTGCCGCCGTCGCGCCGTACGGCATCCCGCTCGGCATCTTTGGCATTGCACTGCCGCCGCTTCTCTTTTCTATCGGCATCCCGCACACGGGGCCGTCGCTCGGCAGCATCCTGACTTCGTCGGAGCTTCCCATGGCCATCCTCATGGCCTTCTTCGTCCTCGGCGAGCACATCGCTCTCGTGCAGTGGCTCGGCGTCGCCCTGATCTTCCTCGGCGTGATCGTGGGGAATCTCAGGACAAAGGGCTGAGGTCGTGCCCCTTCAGGCAGCGGCATCGCTCTTCGCGAAGGCTGGACTGCCGTGGCCGCGAAGGTAGAGGAAGGCGCCGATGCAGATGACGACGGAGACGAGGGAGCCTGCTGCCGTCGCGAGGCCCATCGGGAACAGGGTCATGGGGTACCAGATGGAGGTCAGGTAGACGAGCGGGATGCGGGCTGTCACGATGGAGGCGATGTTGTGCAGGAACGAGATCTCGGAGCGTCCACAGGCGCAGAAGTAGCCGCTGAAGCAGAAGTGGATGCCCGCGAAGATGCAGTCGAAGATGTAGCCCTGCAGGTATGCCTCGCCTGCCACGATGACGGCTGCATCGTAGGTGAAGAGCGCGACGATGTCGTAGGCGGCGTACTGCGTGAGGATGGAGACTGTGATACCGAAGCCGACGGTCATCGCGAGTGCATAGCGCAGGGCCTGCTGTGCGCGGCCGACTTTGCCCGCGCCGATGTTCTGCGCGCCGAGCGCCGAGACGGTCGAGAGCATTGACGAGGGCACGAGGAAGATGAAGCTGATGATTTTCTCGACGATGCCGACGGCAGCGGTGTCAGTCAGGCCGCGCATATTCGCGATGACAGTGATGACGAGGAAGGCGACCTGGATGAAACCGTCCTGCAGCGAGATCGGCACGCCGATGCGCAGGAGGCGCCGCAGCACGGGACGTTCCGGGCGGAAGTCTTGTCGTGTGAGTGCAATGCCTGCCCGGCCGCTCTTCACGTAGGCGAGGGCGAGCACGACGCTGATGGCCTGTGAGATGACGGTGCCCCAGGCCGCGCCGCTCGGGCCCATCGCCATGGCGCCCATGAAGAGGTAGTCGAGTGCGATGTTGCAGAGGCAGGCCACTGCGACGAAGTACATCGGACTCTTGGCGTCGCCGAGGCCGCGGAAGATGGATGCGATGATGTTGTAGGCGGTGATGAGCGGGATGCCGAGGAAGCAGATGAGGAGATACGACTGTGTGCCAGATACAGCCTCTATCGGTGTTTCCATAGCGCTGGTGATTCCGCCGCGCAGCGCGACCAGCAGCACGGCCAGCACGAGTGAGACGCCGAAGAACAGCACAGCCGTCGTGCCAATGGCCTTGCGGATGCGCAGGTGGTCCTCCGCGCCGACAGCCTGTGCAATCGTGACCGTCGTGCCCATCGCGAGCCCCACGATCATGACGGTCAGCATGTGCATGACCTGACTGCCAATCGAAACAGCCGTGATGCTTGCCGCTCCCTCGAACTGGCCGATGATGAAGAGGTCGGCCATGCCATAGAGCGTCTGCAGGAAATACGAGAAGAAGTATGGCAGCGAGAAATACACGATGTTCTTCGCGACGTTGCCGGTTGTCATGTTCTTGGTCACAAAAATACCCCCTTGACTCCATAGTAAACACTACAATTATGGCAGAGTCAAGGGGGTATGTAGAGCAGGGCCGGGGAGAGACTGGCAACACTTCGCCACGGTGCACTGCTAAACGAGGCCGGGGATAGCCGGTCAACACTACGCGATGACGGTCTGCTGAAAGGATTTTTTGCCTTTTAATGCAGCCTTACAAAAGAGCTAAACGCGCTTCGCTTGGACGACGCTCTTTTGCAAGGGTTCTAGTGGGCAAAAAATCCTTTCTTGACGCAGCCCGCCAACGCTCCGCTAATGCCCAGCTATCCCCTGACGTAGCCCCATCGATGCTCCCCAGCCCCGCGGGCCAAGGTACGGTTGTAAAAAGCCTCGATTGTTCGTCGTATCATTGATGAACGGTCGAGGCTTTTATTCGCAGGAACGTAGCGGGAGAGAGGCTTCGTCGTAGGGCGTATCTTCAGGAGGGGGCTGTATTTCGCCTGCAGGAGCGCAGCGATAGCCCGCAGAGCTGAGCCCTGACACTCTTTAGCATAGAAATGCGATGTGAGAACGCCGCGGCAGGCGGCGAAACTGCATCAAAAGGATATCCTGTCATAGGGCTCATTTAGCGGAGCGACGAAGCCGAAATATAGCCCCCTCCGCCTACGCACATCTGCTCCACATTTAACGGAGCGACGAAGCCGAAATGTCTTTCCCCTCCGTCGGCATGCCCGCGCATTTTTCAAATATCCCAGTGCAGGTTATCTGGATTTGGCGTTGCTTTGTCGACTTCTGTGAGGATCCACGAGGCGTTGTCGTGGGTGGCGGAGAAGGCCTTTTCGAGTCCTGCCTCATATTCCTTTGGGATTTCCATCGCGTGGAGTGCCATGTGCATGTAGTCTTTTGCCACGAGTGTGACGCCGCGCTCGGCGGAGAGCTGGGCCTTGAAGCGGTAGCCGTAGTAGAGGTAGCTGTTGTGGTGGACGGGGATGTCTTTGTAAGCCTCGATGCGCTCGTCGACCTCTGCTTCGGCCTCCTGGGTCATCTTCATCTTGTGCATGAGATTCCAGCGGTCCGCCCAGAGCTCGCCGCGCAGGATGTACTTGTAGAGAAAGTCGGTCGACTCAGCCAGCTCGATGGCCATGTCGATGTGGCGCAGGCTTTCGTCGAATTTGCCGAGCTCTTTCTCGAGGGAGCTCAAGCGCTGCAGGGCGAAGACCTTTTCCTCGACGTCCTCAGCCTTCTCCTCGTCGATGTCGGCTTCGACGACACTATGGAAGAGCTCGAGTGCTTCATCCGTCTTGTCGATGCCCTTCATGGCGAGGAAGTGGGCGAGACGCGCGCGGGCGTGCCAGCTGTCCATGCCGCCGATGAAGAGTTTCTCGGGCGGATGGGCGGGGGAGTCCATCACGAGGTGGACGAGCTTATGGAATGTATCTTGTGTCATGAAAAATCCTCCTGATTCGTGTATAATAGTTATATTATACCATTTCTTCTGGAGGTTGGGAATTTGAACGCATTGAAACGATTCGTACTCAAGGCTTGGGCGCGCGGGACGCATGTGGTGGAGCATGAGGCTGGGCTGCTGCTCGTGCTGTACCTCCTGAATTTCGCGCCAATCGCGTGGCTCAACATCCACATGTACAAGGGGGAGCAGCTCGGCGTGCTCGCGGCGGATGCTGTCTTCCTGCTCGGCGGGGTGCTGCTCTACATCCTCATCTTGGGCTTTATCCCCGTGCGCAGGCTGCGGCGCCTGCTGTTTGCGGCGTCGTTCTTCGTCTCGCTGCTGCTCGGCGGCGTGGAGTTCTTCTCCATCGTGCAGTACAGCTCGCTCATCGGCGCGGGTATCGTGACAGCGGTGCTGCAGACGAATCCGCGCGAGGCGGGAGAGTTCGTCCGCATGTACGTGGGCTGGAAGGGCGTGGCAGCTGCTGTCTTGCTCGTCGTGGCGGGTGTCTTTGCCTACCGCAGGCTCGGCGCGGTGCGGATCCCTTTCCTGTCACGCCACCGCTTGTCGCTTGCCATCCCGCTCGTCGTTGTCGCTTCACTGGCTGCGGGCGGCATCCTGTTGACGCGCTACTACTCGTTCATCATCAATGATTCGCTCGATGTGCCTGCTGTGCGCGTCGGACGGGCGGCGACGACGTCGGTCGAGAATATCCGCGCGTTTGAGAAGCTCAAGGATGAGGCCGCAGCGGATGTCGAGATTGCGGAGAACCACAGCGATACGCCGTACGTCGTCTTCATCCTCGGTGAGTCGACAACGCGCGACCGCATGCACCTCTATGGCTATCCCTTGGAGAACACGCCGAATCTCGATGCGCTCAATGAGAAAGGGGAGCTCGCCGTCTTCCGCGACACCATCTCGCCGGAGTCTGCGACGGTCGCCGTGCTCCGCAAGCTCTTGACGTTTGCGGACATGGATTCCTCGAAACCGTGGTACGCCTACAACAACATGATCGACACGATGAAGGCGGCAGGCTACCGGACGTACTGGCTCTCGAATCAGGAGAGTTCGGGCATCTGGGGCAATGTCGCGCAGCTTTTTGCGGGCCGCAGTGATTACAGCCGCTTCACGCGCCTGCGTGAGTCGCATGAGGACAGCGGCATCTACGATGAGGCACTGTTCCCGCTCGTCGACGAGGCCCTGCAGTCGCCTGCACCCAAGAATTTCTACCTGATTCACCTGATGGGCGGCCATGGGCTCTACTACATGCGCTTCCCCTACATCTTCTCGAAATTCACGGCCGATGATGTGCCGCCGCCGCAGGATGAGCTGTCTCAGGAAAAGCGCACGGAAATCGCGCAGTATGAGAATGCGCTCTACTACAATGACTTTGTCGTCACGAGCCTGATGGGCAAATTTGCCGATAAGGATGCGATCGTCGTCTACATCCCCGATCACGGCGAGGCGCTCTACGACCGCGGCAGCACGTTCTCGGGCCATGTCGAGGAGCACCCGACGAAGGAGACGCTCGAGGTGCCGATGATTTTCTGGGCATCGCCTGCCTACAAGGCACACCATCCGGAGAAGTGGCAGGCGCTCCGGGCGGCCGTCAACCGTCCGTACATGACGGATGACTTCATCCACACACTGCTCGACCTCCTGGATATCCGCACGCCGGAGTATGATCCCAGGAAGAGTGTCATCAATCCCGCGTTCCAGCCGAGAGCGCACCGCATGGTGCAGGGCCACGACTACGATAACGAGATGAAATGATGCGTTATATCAAAAGAAGCCTTGCCGGCTGATGTAGGCAAGGCTTCTTTTTGTCCGCGCTCAGTGCGCGCTGCTATTTCCGCAGTTCAAGGACTTGGGAGAAGTTCTTGAGGATATCGTTTTCATGGGTGATGACGAGCAAGGTCTGGCCAGTCTTATGGACTCTCTGGAATAGAGCATCGATAAGGGCTGCAGCTGTCTTCGCATCGAGTCCGCAGGTCGGCTCGTCGAGCAGGACGAGGGGCTCATTGCCGGCGATGGCGAGCGCTGTGAGCAGGCGGCTGCGCTGGCCGCCGGAGAGGTTGCAGGCATCCTCTCCGAGCGGCGTGTCAATGCCATCTGGAAGCGCGGCGATGACTTCGCTGAGCTGGGCGTCTGCGAGCGCCTCATGCATATCCTCTCTGGAGCATTCCGGCCGGTATCGCTCGAAATTCTCGCGGATGGAGCCGGAGAGCAGCACACTGCCCTGGGGCAGGGCGGCGATGGCCTGATGGATGGCGGAGGCGGGAAGGCTGGCATAGGGCTGTCCTTTTAGGAGCAGTGTGCCGCTGTCGGGCGGCCAGACGCCAATCAGGAGTCTTGAGAGTGTCGTCTTACCCGCGCCGCTCGCACCGACGATGGCCGTGTGCTGGCCGCGCGCAATTTGGAAGGAGAGATATTGGAGGATGCCCTGTCCCTGCCGGTAAGAGAAGGAAATATCTTGCGCTTCAAGGAGTGGCGTGCTGTCCGGCAGGGGGGACTTGCCTAGGTTTGTTGCTGCAGGATGTGTCTCTCTGCCTGCTGGCCTGTCCGGCAGGAAACTGGCGGCGGCGAGGCTGCGGCGCCACTGGCGCACGTCTTCTGGCAGATTGCGGAACTCAGCGAGCAGGGCTTGGAGGACGAGGAACCAGACACAGAGGTCGATGCCGCTGAGCTCGTCTGCCGTCACGCGGCAGATCAGGAGCGCAAAAAGGACGAGCAGGGCGGCGGCATCGAGGAGATTTGCCATCGCGTCGCGCCGCGCATCGCCTTGGGCAAGGCGCAGGTCGCCCGCGAGCAGCCGGTTTGCCGGGGCGGCAAGGCGCTGCGCGGCAGGTCCGGCCCCTGCGCAGATCAGCTCGTCGGCGCCGCCTGCTGCATCGAGCAGAGCGCTACGGTAGGCTGCATCGCGCGCGCGTCGCTCGCGTTCATCTGTATGGCGGCCGAGAATGGCGAGACGCAGGCGCACGAGGCCGAGAACGGGCAGGAGCAGGGCGAAGGGGCCGAGCACTCTTGCGAGCAGCCAGGTGGTGAGTGCGGTGATGGTGGCGATGGTCGTGATGGGCAGCAGCGCGCGGACGTAGAAGTCGCGCAGGTCGTCAGCTCCGGCCATGAGGTCGTGCAGGAATTCGCCCTGGCGCGCGGGCCCGCTGCGCAGCGGCAGGCATCGCGCGGCTGCGTCGTAGAAGGAGAGGCGGATCTCTGTCAGGATGCGGAAGGCCATGCGGTGCGAGAGGTAGCGCTCGCCGTAGCGGAAGACGGCGCGGCCGATGCCGCAGGCACGCACGGTGGTGATGCCGAGTGCCAGCGTGTAGAGGGGCGGCATCAGGGCCGCGGAGGCGACGAGCCAGGCCGAAGCGCCGAGCAGCGCGAGCCCCGTGAAGAGTGCCATGAGGCTCACGAGCAATACGGGCAGGAATTCGGCGGCTGAGGTCAGGCGAAGGAGCTTCCTCATACGGCAGTACCTCCTTTCATCGTGATTGCGTCAAAGGTCAGCAGATGGTCTGCTGCGGCCTGCAGCTGCTCGTCGTGGCTGATGACAAACAGCGTGTGCGTGCCGCGCAGGGAGAGCAGGACCTCGCGTATGGTCGAGGCGGTCGCCTCGTCGAGTGCGGCAGTCGGCTCGTCGAGCAGGATGAGCGGCCGTCCCTGTACGAGGGCGCGCGCGAGGCCGAGGCGCTTGCGCTGGCCCTGCGAGAGGCTCTGGCCGCCCTCGCCAAGAGGCGTCGCGAGTCCCTGCGGCAGAGCGGCCAGCCAGCTGTCGAGGGAGAGATGCTCAAGTGCCGCCCGCACATCGTCCTCGCGGAAACCCGAGTGGAACAGCGTGATGTTCTCCAAGAGCGTCGCGTTGAAGAGATGTGGCTCCTGCGGCACATAGCTGCAAGGCATGGTTTCGGAACGCAGGATGGTTCCGGATTCCGGTACCAGTAGCCCTGCGAGCAGGCGCATGAGCGTCGTCTTGCCGCAGCCGCTCGGCCCCGAGAGCACCGTCAGGCTGCCTTTTGCGACGGCGAACGATACGCAGTCGAGCAGCGGCAGCGGGCTGCCCGGATAGCGGAAGGAGAGAGCCTGCACAGTGAGGGGCGCAGAGGTATCGGGGAAGGGGGGCGCGCCTGGAACTCCTCTTGGTGTTGATGCGTTCGAGGCGACTTCCGACAGGGCAGATTCAGCGGTGAAGGCTGTCATGCCGCTGTGGAAAGCCGTGCCGGAGAGGCGTAGCGGCTGGTAGAATTCCGGCGTCAAGAGCAGCACGAAGAAGGCCGCCGTGAATGTCAGCTGTCCGTAGAGCAGTCGCAGGCCGATGCTGACGGCGATGATGGCAATGGAGAGCGTCGTGATGAGCTCGAGGGCGAAAGCCGAGACGAAGGAGAGCTGAAGCACGCGCAGAGCGGCTCTTGCAAAGTCGCGGCTTAGACCTCTGACGCGCTCGCGCTCCGCCTGCTCCCGCGAGAAGAGCTTGAGTGTCGGCAGGGCGCGCAGGATCTCCGCGAGTCCTGCCGAGAAGCGGTTCATCTCGCGCCACTGCTCCTCGCTCGCCTCGCGCGTCACGCGCCCGATGAGGTAGAGCAGGAACGGCGCGATCGGGACCGTCACGAGCATCAAGAGGCCCGTCATCGGGTCAATGAAGAGCGCGGCTGCGAGAAGGCAGGGCATGGCGACGGCGATGCCGAGTACGACGGGCAGGACTTTCGTGAACCAGGCGTCGAGTGCATCCGTGCTCTCGAGTGCCAGCGGCAATAGCCGGCGCGTCAGCGTGCGGTCTGTCTGCCCCTGGCGTGAGAGGAGGTGCAGGTGGAGCTTCTGGCGGACGCTCGCGCGCGCGCCATCTGAGAGCGCCTGCAGCAGATGTGCCTGCCGCAGGCTGAGGAGGTGGAGGGAGCCGAGCATAAGAAACAGCACCAGGAGAACTGGTGCTGTCGTGCTGAGGCTCCCCTTCTCGAGAAAGACCTGGCTGGTGGCCAGGCTGGCCGTCCCGCAGGCGCCGAGGATGGCGAGTGCGCGCAGGAGCTCCGTCAGGAACAGCTGCCGCCGCACGCCCTTTTCGCGTTGCAGGGCTCTGTAGAGAAAGGTCTGCTTCATATTCATGGTAGTAGGTATCCGTTCCTCAATAATGTTCTTCTGCATCCTTAGGCGTGACGCGCTTGCGGAAGATGTAGTAGGACCAGCTCTGGTAGATCAGGACAATCGGCACGAAGATGGCCGCTGCGACCGTCATGACGGAGAGCGTATAGGGGCTCGAGGCGGCATTCGTGATCGTCAGGCTCCAGTCCGGGTTGAGGCTCGAGACCATGAGGCGCGGGAAGAGGCCCGCGAAGAAAGCGACGGTCGTCGCGACGATGGCAGCTGTGCTCAGGAGGAAGCTGGCCTTGCCCTTGGCGAGCTTCATGCTCAGGATGGCCATGACGAAGAAGAGCGCAGCGCCGACGAGGGCGACAGCAGCCAGCGGCTTTGTGAAGAGGTCCGTGTACGTCAGCGTCATCGCCATGCAGAGAACGAAGAAGATGGCCGCAGTGACGCCCGTCTTCAAGGCGAGCTGCTGGCAACGCATGATCAGGCTGCTCTTCGCGAGGCGCAGCGTGAGGAATGCCGTGCCGTGGAACAGGAAGACGAAGAGGAAGGCGAGGCCGCCGACAATTGTGTACGGCGTCAGCAGGTCAAAGAAACCGCCTGTGTAGATCATCTTCTCGTTGATCGGGATGCCGGCGATGAGATTCGTGACGGCGACGCCCCAGAGGAAGGCGGGCACGATGCTGCCGAAGCAGATGGCGCCATCCCAGAAGCGCTGCCAGCAGGCACTCTGCTGGCGGCCGCGCAGGTCGAAAGCAACGCCGCGCAGGATGAGCGCGACGAGCATGAGGAAGAGCGCGAGGTAAAACGCCGAGAACATCGTGGCGTAGACGTGCGGGAAGGCCGCGAAGAGCGCACCGCCCGCCGTGATCATCCAGACTTCGTTGCCGTCCCAGACCGGCGTGATCGTGCGCAGGACTTCGCCGCGCTCCTTCTCATCGGAGGAGAGGACGGGCAGGATGCCGCCGACGCCGTAGTCGAAGCCCTCGAGGAAGAAGAAGCCCGTGAAGAGTACCGTGATGAGGATGAACCAGAGAATGTTGAGATCCATCATGCATTCCTCCCTTCTTCAAAGGAGATGTGTGTCTTCTTGATAAAACGCATAGCAACCCAGAGGGCAGCGATGGCGAGTACGAGGTAGAGGAGCGTGAAGCCGGCCATCGTCAGCCAGACATCTGCGCCCGTGAGGTTCGGTGAGACGGCATCGCTCGTCTTCTGCAGGCCAAACACGATCCAGGGCTGGCGGCCAGCCTCTGCGACGTACCAGCCTACGCTGTTGGCGAGGTACGGCAGCGGCAGCAGCCACGGCAGTGCCTTGAGGAAGTACGGGCAGGCCAATGGGCGGTTCGTGAAGCCGAAGTAAGCGGCAGCGAGGCCGAGGAGGATCATGAGGCCTCCGAGAGCAATCATGATGCGGAAGCTCCAGAAAAGGCCGGTGACATCTGGACGGTATTCATCGGGACCGTATTTCTCCGAGTAGTCCTTCTGGATCTGGTTGATGCCCGGCACGGCGCCAGACGGCGTGTTGTAGAGCATGAAGGAGAAGGCGCCGGGCACGGTGAGCTCGAAGTTGTTCTTGTGTGCATCTTCATCGATGTCGGCGACGATGGCAAACGGCGCCGGGTCTTCCGTCTCCCAGAGCGCCTCGACCGAGGAGAGCTTCATCGGGTTGACCTGTGCGATGTACTGCGCTTGCAGGTGGCCGCTGCCCATCGTGGCAAAGAGACCAAAGAGCATGAAGACGGCACCTGCCTTGAGTGTCTGCGTGAAGGCGCGGCGCGAGGCCTCGTCGTGCAGGACCTTCCAGGCCGAGACAGCCATGACGAGGAAGCCGGCCGTTGCGATGGCGGAGAACAGCGTGTGCGTATACTCGCCGATGACGTACGGATTCGTGACGAGCGCGAAGAAGTCCGTCATCTCTGCGCGGCCGTTGTGGATGACAAAGCCGACCGGATGCTGCATGAAGGAGTTCGCGACGAGAATCCAGAAGGCCGAGAGGTTGCTCGCGAAGGCGACAATCCAGATGCAGAGGCAGTGGAGGCGCTCCGAGAGCTTATCCCAGCCGAAGATCCAGATGCCGAGAAAGGTTGACTCGAGGAAGAAGGCCGTGAGTGCCTCGAGCGCGAGCGGCGCGCCGAAGATATCGCCCATGAAGCGGGAATATTCGGACCAGTTCATGCCGAAGTGGAACTCCTGCACGATACCGGTCACGACGCCCATCGAGAAATTGATGATGAAGAGCGTCCCGAAGAAGCGGACGAGCTTGCGGCTAGTCTCTTTCCAGGCCGGGCGCTTTGTGCGGACGTAGCACGTCTCGAGCAGTGCGACGAAGATCGAGAGCCCGAGTGTTACGGGGACAAAGAGAAAATGGTAGACAGTTGTGATGGCGAATTGCCATCGGGATAGGATCAGTGCATCCATGAATGTTGCCCTCCTTTTTTATTAGTGCATCGTGATGCATTCTATTTATGATTCCATTATAGCCTAAAACGGCAGGAGAGACAAGAAAAATTATATTGAATCGTAAAAGAAAATAATTATCGCAGTAATGGGGATTGGATTCCGTAGAAAAATCGCATGAGAAACGTAGATGTGGTATAATAAATACACTATATGATAGGAGAGAAGTATCGTGGAGAAACGAAGTATCGACCTGGGCCGCTGCCTCGTGCGCGACGGCAAGGCGGACTGTCATCGCTGCGAGGAGATCTGCCCGCAGCGGGCCATTACCAGTCACGCTGTGGACCAAGAAGCCTGCGACGGCTGCGGCCTCTGCACTGCCGTCTGTCCCGCGGCGGCCATTGAGGCGCCGGAGGACTACGCGGAGGCCCTCAAGAAGACGATGGCGCTCACGCCACAGGTCCTCATGTGCGGCAAGGCCAGCCCCGGCGGCGTGCACTGCCTCGGCTTCCTCGACCGCCGGCTGCTCTGGAGCTTGGCGACAAAGCGCCCGCTGAGCCTCGACATCTCACGTTGTGAATCGTGCCGTCCGGCCGTCTTTGCCTGGCTTCAGCAGGAAGTCACGGCCTGCAACGATGCACTCGCGCGGGCGGGAAAGAAGACGATTGCGCTCGTCCACGTCAAGCCGGCACCGCCGCAGCCGAAAAAGCCGCGGAAGGTCGAACGGCGCAGCTTTTTCCAAGCTCTGTTCCACTCGACGGCCGAGGAGCTGCAGGAAATAGCAGAAGCGCAGATCGAGCGGAGCTTCCGCTTCGATGCTTCGGCCTGGCTGCGGGAGCAGCAGGCAGAAGCATGCGAGCTGTTCTGTGGGCTGGCGCTGCGAGACGGCTGCACGGCCTGTGGCCTCTGCACCGTCGTCTGCCCGACAGGGGCAGTCGTGCTGGAGCGCGGCGAGCATGCGGCCCTGCACTTTGCGGGGGCATCCTGCACAGGGTGCAATCTCTGTGTACTGCACTGCCCGCAGGGCGCGCTGGAACTCGTGCCGCACTTTGCAGGGCAGCGCGATTTCCCGCTGGACCGCTGACATGATGATAGGAGGGGACGATTTGATTACCGATGATTCGATTATCGTAGACGGAAATGCCAAGATCAACCTGACACTGGACATCTTGGGCAAGCGGCCGGATGGCTATCACGAGGTCGCGATGGTCATGCAGTCCATCGGACTGCACGACACGGTGAAGCTCTCGAAGATCCCGCGCGGCATCGAGCTCGTGCTCGACGTGCCGGGCCTCGAGGCTGATGAGCGGAATCTGGCCTGGCGGGCGGCGCAACTGCTGCTCGGCGGCGAAGAAACTCCGGGCGGCGTGCGCATTGAGCTCACGAAGCGCATCCCGATTGCGGCAGGCCTTGCGGGCGGCAGCGCGGATGCAGCTGCTGTGCTGCGCGGCGTCAATGCACTCTATCATCTCGGCCTGACACAGGAAGAGCTCTGTGCGTACGGTGCGAAGCTCGGATCCGATATCCCGTTCTGCATCATGGGCGGCACGATGATGGCGACGGGGAGGGGCGAGGTCCTGGAAGCACTGAGCCCGGTGCCGCCGTTCTGGGTCGTGCTTGCAAAGCCTAAGATATCCGTTTCCACGGCCTGGGCTTACCGGAACTACGATGAGCAGGGCACAGAGGTCCACCCCGACAATGCGGCCATCCGCGAGAAAATCGCTGGCCATGACCGGGAAGGCATTGCCTCCTTATTGTGCAATGTTCTTGAACGTGTTACTATAAAGCAGTATCCGGTCATTGCGCAGTATAAGGCCTGGATGATGGAGAAGGGCGCACTGGCAAGCATGATGTCTGGCAGCGGCCCGACTGTATTCGGGCTCTTTTCGTCAGAGGGCGAGGCACAGTCTGCAGCGGCTTACCTGGAAGAGCGTACGGACGCGGATATCTTCGTCTGCCAGACGGCAGATAAAAATCACGATGAGAATTGAGGGAAGCACATGGAACAGAGATTGTCTCCAATCAAATTAGATAGCTACCAGCCATTGCGCGAGGTGGTCTGCGAATCGCTGCGCGAGGCGATCCGCAAGGGCGTCCTCAAGCCTGGCGAGCGCATCATGGAAATCAAGCTTGCAGAAGAACTTGGCGTGAGCCGCACGCCGGTACGAGAGGCAATCCGCAAGCTGGAGCTCGAGGGATACGTCGTCATGATGCCGCGACGCGGCACGTACGTTGCGGATATGTCAATCCGTGACATCAATGAGATCTTCGAGATCCGCACGGCACTCGAATCCCTCTCGAACAGCCTGGCTGCAGAGCATATCACAGAAGATGAGCTCGAGCACCTGCAGCGCCTGCTCGTCATCATCGGCGGCTACATCAAGGAGTACGAGGAGGGCGACGACCACGAAGCGGCGATGGAGAAGATCGTCGAGACGGACATCGAGTTCCACGACCTGCTCTATCATGCGGCGCGCAACAACCGCCTCGTCGGCATCATCTCGAACCTGCGCGACCAGCTCACTCGTTTCCGCACGCTGTCGATGTCGTATCCGGGCCGCCTTGAGGCGACGCTCGATGAGCACCGCGAGATTGTCGAGGCCATCGCCAACGGCGATGAGCGCGGCGCGAGCAAGGCAGCGGAGCACCATATGGAGAACTCCGAGAAGACGCTGCTGAAGGCGATGGATATCGCGACGAGTCGCAAGGCTGCTGCGAAAGGCTCAAAGAAGAAGAAAGCGCATCCGTCCAAGCAGGACGCATGAGATACATGTTATATGAATAAGAGATGGGAGAACGATAGTATGTCAGATTTAGTAACCGTCATCCTAGCGGCCGGCAAGGGCACGCGCATGAAGTCGAAGCTGCCGAAGGTCCTGCACAAGGCGGGAGGCAAGACGATGCTGCAGCATGTCATCGATGCAGCTAAAGCTGCCGGTGCGAAGCGCAACATCGTCGTGACGGGCTTTGGCGGCGAGATGGTCCGCGAGGCCATCGGCGACCAGGCTGAGTTCGTCACGCAGACGGAGCAGCTCGGCACGGGCCATGCCGTCCTGCAGACGAAAGACCTGCTGAAGGATGAGACGGGCACGGTCATGGTGCTCTGCGGCGACACGCCTCTTTTGACGGGCGCGCTGCTCAAGAAGCTCTACGACGAGCATGTGGCAGCCGAGGCAAAGGCGACGGTCCTCACGGCCATCATGCCGGATGCGACGGGCTATGGCCGCATCATCCGCTCGGCAGACGGCTCTGTCGAGAAGATTGTCGAGCACAAGGATGCGACGGCAGAGGAGCGCGAGGTCCGCGAGGTCAACTCGGGCATCTACTGCTTTGCGGCCAAGGACCTCTTCGAGGCGCTCTCTCACGTCACGAACGACAACGCGCAGGGTGAGTACTACCTGCCGGATGTGCTCGAGATCCTCAAGAAGAAGGGCGAGAAGATCTGGGCTGTCGCCGCTGATGACTACGAGGACACGCTCGGCATCAACTCGCGCCTGCAGCTCGCCGGTGCCGAGAAGATCCTGCGCCGCCGCAAGAACGAGGAGCTCATGAGCGAGGGCGTCACGATCATGGATCCTGCGACGACGTACATCGACGATGATGTCAAGGTAGGCCGCGATACCATCATCTACCCGATGACGTGGCTCGAGCATGGCACGGTCATCGGTGAGGAATGCGAGATCGGCCCGAATGTCCGCTTCCAGGATGTCAAGTGCGGCAACCGCGTGACAGGCCAGTTCATCTACGCGCACGAGTGCCAGATCGATGACGATGTCAAGCTCGGCCAGTTCGTCCACCTGCGCCCGAACACGCACCTCTTTGAAGGCGTCAAGATCGACAACTTCATCGAAGTCAAGAATTCGAACATCGGCAAGGGCTCGAAACTGCCGCATCTCTCTTACATCGGCGACTGCGACATGGGCGAGAATGTCAACATGGGCTGCGGCACAATCACGGTCAACTACGACGGCAAGGCTAAGCACCGCACGAAGATCGGCAACAATGCCTTCGTCGGCTGCAACTCCAACCTCGTCGCTCCTGTGACGATCGAGGATGATGCCTACATCGCAGCTGGCTCGACCATCACGAAGACGGCACCGAAGGGCAAGCTCTCGATTGCGCGCGCCCGCCAGACGGTCATTGAGAGCTGGCATGACAAGCGCGACGAGTGAGCACGCGTAAAATAAAATAAGTAAAATAAAAGGAAATATGTCCTTTTTGCACATCCTGTGATATACTGTAAGGAGAGACGAATGGGCGGAGCCCGTCCTCTTCGAGCAATAATTTAGGTGTAAGGATTTGGAGGATTTTATCAAAATGGCTTTAGACACTGCTAACTTATGCATCCTGACCGGTAATGCAAACCCGGATCTTGCAAAGAAGATTGCCGACCACATCGGCGTCAACCTCTGTGATGCATATGTCGGTCATTTCAACAATGGTGAGACGCAGGTCATGATCAGTGAGAGCATCCGCGGCAAGGATATCTTCATCATCCAGCCGACGTCTTATCCCGTCAACGACAACCTCATGGAGCTCTTGATAATGGCAGATGCCTGCAAGCGCGCTTCGGCACACAGCATCACGGCTGTCGTCCCGTATTACGCCTATGCACGTCAGGACCGCAAGACGCGTGGCCGCGAGCCAATCTCGGCAAAGCTCGTCGCCAACCTCATGACGACGGCCGGTGTGACCCGTGTCGTGACCGTTGACCTCCATGCTGGCCAGATCCAGGGCTTCTTTGACATTCCGGTCGATCACCTGGCGGCAGCTCCGGTCATCGCGAACTACTTCCGCGCACAGAAGTTCGACGATGTCGTCGTCGTCTCCCCGGACCTCGGCGGTGTCACGCGTGCGCGCATTCTCGCTGACCACCTGCAGGCACCGATTGCCATCATCGAGAAGCGCCGTCCGAAACCGGGCTGCGCAGAGGTCATGAACCTCATCGGCGATGTCGAGGGCAAGACGGCCGTCATCATCGACGATATTGTCGATACGGCAGGCTCCCTCTGCGAAGGCGCCCGTGCCCTCGAGAAGCGCGGTGCAAAGCGCATCTTTGCTTCGTGCTCGCATGCCATCCTCTCGGACCCGGCTGTCCAGCGCATCAACGAGTCCCCAATCGAGAAGCTCGTCATCACGGATACGATCCCGCTGCCGCCGGAGAAGCAGTCCGACAAGTTCGTCGTCCTGTCGCTTGCCGACGCACTCGGCGATGTCATGATGCGCATCCAGAGCCACCGCTCGGTCAGCCAGCTTTTTCGCTAAGATCCGCGCGTCCTTCAAGGACAGACCGTAAAAAGAAAGAGAGCCTTTGTTGAGGCTCTCTTTTGCTATGTGATCTTTTACTATCTGGAGAAGGTGATGTAACTTGGAACAGAGTCTCGAACAAGGGAAGAAGAGCGTGACAGACCTCTTCATCCGCCATTTCGGCTTCTGGCCGCAGCTCTCTGACCGAGAGAGAGAGCTCCTGAACACCCACACGCATGCTGTCCGCTACAAGCGCGGCACGCAGGTCCATCGCGGGCCATTCGACTGCATCGGCGTCATGCTGATCAAGAGAGGCCAGCTGCGCGTCTACACGCTGTCGGAGGACGGCCGCGATGTGACGCTCTACCGTCTGTTTGCCGATGACATCGGCATCCTGTCAGCTGCCTGCACGCTCGATGCCGTGACGTTTGATGTCTACATCGATGCAGAGGAGGACACTGAGGTGCTGCTTACGGATGCCTCTGCCTTCCGCAAGCTGTCAGAGGGAAACATCTACGTGCGCTGCTTTGCCTACGAGCTTGCCTCGAAGCGCCTGTCAGACATGCTCTGGAAGCTGCAGCAGGTGCTCTTCCTCTCAGCTGACCGCCGCTTCGCCATCTTCCTGCTTGAGGAGAGCGAAAAGCGGAAGAGCGATGTCATCCGGCTGACTCATGAACAGATGGCCCGCTATATGGGAACGGCCCGAGAGGTCGTCACCCGCCTGATCAAGTACTTCAATCAGGAGGGATGGACCACGTCGGGCCGCGGCTATCTGCATATTGAAGATGGCGAGGCGCTCCGCCGTCTCGCCGGAACCTACTGAGGCCTGTGTTCCCTCAGCCGATCAGTTCTTCGACCTTCTCCTTTGGCACGAGGCCGATGGATTCATTGACCTTCGCGCCGTTCTTGAAGACGATCAGCGTCGGGATGCTCATGATGCCGAACTGCTGGGCGAGTTCGGGCTGCTCGTCGACATTGATCTTGCCGACCTTGACTTCCGGATGCTCGCTTGCGACGGCGTCGACAATCGGAGAGAGCATGCGGCACGGACCGCACCACGTCGCCCAGAAGTCGACGAGGACCGTGCCATCTGCTTTCACGACTTCGCTGTCGAAATTCTCTTTGGTAATCACAATTGCTGCCATGATAGGGGAACCTCCTTGCCTAGTATGGTTCTATAGGAGCCATATGAAAAAAGTATCGTGTCTCATCAAGAGGGACGTACTGCCTTCTTCGGTGCACGTTCCCTTGGTTTTTCTCCAGTATAGCAGGGAAACGGCGCTTTTTCCGTGACTTGCTCACAGTTTCCGCACGCTGTTTATCGCGTGTTTAAGTTGGGCTTCTATACTATAAGAAGATTTGCAGCAGGCAGAGCCGTCTTTATCCGGAAATTTCCATGCACAGAAGGGGTAGCTGTGCTATAATGGGCATACTGCCGTGAGCGAAATGCGGTAATGGACATTAAGGTATTACAGGAGGCAAAAAGAAAGTGGATCTAAGTATAGCGGATTTACTCAAGACCATCATTCTCGGCATCGTGGAGGGTCTTACGGAGTGGCTGCCGGTATCGAGTACGGGCCATATGATTCTTGTCGATGAGTTCATCAAGCTCGATGTCAGCAAGGCGTTCATGGACATGTTCCTCGTCGTCATCCAGCTCGGCGCCATCATGGCCGTCGTCGTGCTGAGTTTCGAGAAGCTCAACCCGTTTTCTTCGTGGAAGACGCGCCAGGAGAAGCGTGATACGGTGCAGCTCTGGATGAAGGTCATCGTGGCATGCATCCCTGCGGCAGTCATCGGCCTGCTCTTCAACAAGTACATGGAAGAGCACTTCATGACGGCGCCGGTCGTCGCGACGACGCTGATTTTCTACGGCATCATGTTCATCATCGTCGAGAACTACAACAAGCATCGCCGCCCGGCCATCACAGACCTGCGGCGTCTCGACTACAAGACAGCTCTGATCATCGGCATCTTCCAGGTGCTCTCGCTCGTGCCGGGCACGAGCCGCTCTGGCGCGACGATCCTCGGCGGCCTGCTCTTCGGCGCGAGTCGCACGGTGGCTGCGGAGTTCACGTTCTTCCTGGCCATCCCGGTCATGTTCGGTGCGAGTGCGCTGAAGATGGTCAAGTTCGGCTTCCACTACACGGGTGCGGAGATCCTTATCCTGGTCGTCGGCATGGTCACGGCCTTCATTGTCTCCGTCCTGTCCATCAAGTTCCTCATGCGCTATATCAAGACGAATGACTTCAAGGCATTCGGCTGGTACCGCATCGTGCTCGGCATCATCGTGCTCATCTACCTGTTCATGGTGGGCGATCCTACGGCAAACGATTGATATTCCTCCTGGGCCTCTGGCCCAGGAGTTTTTGTTTTTTGTCTTTCAAAGGCAGATGTGATACACTGGAAAGACGAAGATTAGAGTAAAGAGAACGATACAGGAGATCGATTGCACTATGAAAATCATTGCAGGTCTTGGCAACCCCGGTGCGGAGTATGCGAAGACAAGACATAATGTCGGCTTCATGTTCGTCGACGCGCTGGCGGATGCGCTGGGACTCTCGGCGTCAGACTGGAAGGACAAGTTCGACGCAAAAGTCGCGGATGCGCGCATCGGCACCGAGAAGGTCGTGCTCGTCAAGCCGCAGACCTATATGAATGAGAGCGGCCGTGCCATCGGCCCGTTGATGAACTGGTACAAGCTCGAGCCCGAAGACCTCATCGTCGCGCACGACGACATGGACATCCCCGCCGGCACGATCCGCATCCGCAAGAAGGGCAGTGCGGGCGGACACAACGGCATCAAGTCCGTCCTCGCGCATGTCGGTGACGAGCACTTTGCGCGCGTGCGCATCGGCATCGGCCGCCCGTTGCCGGGCTGGACTGTCGTCAACCACGTGCTCGCTGCCTTCCCGGAGGAGGACCAGCCGAAGATCCGCGAGGCCATCGACTACCTGATCCCTGCGGTGGAGTGCATCGTGACGCACGATGTCGACATGGCGATGAACCAGTTCAACCCCAAGAAGAAAAAGGCCAAGAAGGCACAGACCGCAGAAGCGAGCGAAGGAGCAGAAGGAAAGGCAAGGGAGGAACATCATGAGCAAGCAGAATGAGGCCATCACGGCCGTTTACGCCGATGAGGACGGCAACATCCTCGACGCGCCGGGCATGCGTGGCATGGGGCGCACGGGCCGCATGAATGTCCTGCTGAAGCCTGAGGACCTCATTCCGCTGCCGGAGAGTGCGGACCTCATGCTGCTGCCTGACCGCCTGGCCGTCGGCCAGAGCGCGGACGGCGAGACGATGCCCATCAGCGGCCTCGCTGTGGCCGCCATATTGCCGGCAGGCTACACGCGCCTCTACATGCCGGCCTACGAGCGGGCAGAGGATGCACAGCGCCTGCCGCTCTACGGCTACACAGCTGTCGTCGTCTACCGCGACGAGCTCTACTGTGCGGCCGTCTATACGGACGAGAACGAGAAGTGGGACCCGGTCCACTACAACACGAAGGAACTCGCGAAACTCGTCAAGCGCACGAAGAAGGACCTGCCCGGCAACCGCATCGTCGAGCAGGTTGGCGGCTGCTCCTTGAAGTGGCATTGCTGCACGGCGCAGAATCTCTTCTACCGCCGCTGGGAGTGCGGCATCCCGACATCGCCAGTCTGCAACGCGAACTGCTTCGGCTGCATCTCGCTGCAGCCGGCCGAGTGCTGCCCGTCACCGCAGGAGCGCATCAAATTCCGCCCGACGCCTGAGGAGATCGCTGAAGTCGGCATCTACCACCTCTCTGTGGCGCCGGATGGTATCATCAGCTTCGGCCAGGGCTGTGAGGGCGAGCCGTCTCTGGCGGCCGACAACATCGCGGCGGGCATCAAGCTCATCCGTGCGAAGACGAAGAAGGGCCAGATCAACATGAACTCCAATGCGGGCTGGACCGAGGGCATCAAGAAAATCGTCGATGTCGGCCTTGACTCGTTGCGCGTCTCCATTATCAGCGCGCGCGAGGAAGGTTACGATGCCTACTATCGCGCGAGCTACCACCTCGCCGATGTCAAGGCATCGATCCGCTATGCGCTCGACCACGGCGTCTACGTATCGCTGAACCTGCTCTACTTCCCGGGCTTCAACGACCGCGAGGAGGAACTTGCCGCCTGGCAGGAGTTCTTCCGCGAGCTGCCCGTGCAGATGATCCAGGTGCGCAACCTCAACATCGATCCGGACGCTTTTCTTGACATTATGCCGGAGCCGCAGGGCAAGATCCTCGGGACGCGCCGCTTCATCGCTGCGCTCCACGAGGAATTCCCGCAGCTCGTCATCGGCAGCTTCAGCCACTATGTCGAAGCATGAGAGAGGGCTGTGCCTCACAGGTGTGTAACAAATGGTACGACAAAACGGTGCTTGCTGTACTATACTAATCTCATGCATACGGAATCAACATGATGATACGATAGATAATGTACAGACAGTGTAAGGAGCAATCTCGATGAAAGAACTCGATCTGAAGAAAAGCGTAGCGGAGCTCGTCCGCGAATACCCAGAACTCAAGGAAATCCTCGCGGAAATCGGCTTTCAAGACATCATGAAGCCCGCTGCCCTGAAGCTCATGGGCAGCATCATGACGCTGCCGCGCGGCGCTGTCGTCAAGGGCATCCCGATGGAGAAGATTCGCGCGGCGCTCGAGGCGAAGGGCTTTGTCCTGAAGGGCGCTGAGCAACAGGCGCGCCAGGCCATGCTGCGCGAGTACATCGCGCGACTCAATGGCGGCGAATCGCTTGAATCGGTGCGCGCCGATTTCGTGCGCCACTTCGAGGACGTCAAGGCCGAGGAGATTGCGGAGGCAGAGCAGGACCTCATCAAGGGCGGCGTACCACTGAAGGATGTCCAGCGCCTCTGCGACGTCCACTCCGCGCTGTTCCACGACTGCGCGGAGAGCGGCAAGGACGAGGAGCAGGCAGCGCTGCGCAAGACGGCTGAGAAGACGCACGCTGCAGCGGCCTTCCTGACGGCAGACGACTTGCCCGAGGGCCATCCGCTGAGCCTGCTGCGCCTCGAGAATGACGCACTTGTCCGCCACCTCGACGCCATCCACCACGAGATGGTCGGCGAGGAGGATGCGGCAAAGCTCACGGGGCTCATCGCCGCGCTCAACGCCGTGCGCTCACACTATGCCAAGAAGGAGGAACTCTTGATGCCGCTGCTCTACGACTACGGTGTCACGGGACCCTCACAGGTCATGTGGGGCGTCGACGATGAGATCAAGCGCGAGCTCGGCGTCATCACGAAGGCACTCAAGGCGGACAGCGAGAACTATCCGCTCTACAAGGGCCGCATCGAGCCGCTCTGTGCGCGCATCCGCGAGATGGTCTTCAAGGAAGACCGCATCCTCTTCCCGCTCTCCCTGCGCTATCTGACGCAGGAACAGTGGTTCATGGTCTACCGCGACCTCTTCGAGATGGGCATGGCCTTCGTCGATGTCGAGACGATGCCGCGCTGGCCAGAGGGAGAGGCCTGGATGAAGCAGCAGTCGTCATCGGCCATGAAGCCGGAAATCCTCGAGGGCAAGGTGAAGCTGCCGACCGGTGAGCTGACCTTGCGCCAGCTCCAGGGGATCCTGAAGCTTCTCGACGTCGATATCACCTTCATCGACAAGGATGACATCCTGCGCTATTTCATCAATGAGGGCAAGGTCTTCTCGCGTCCGCTCTCGGCGCTCGGGCGCGAGGTCTACAGCTGCCATCCGCCCGAGATCATCCCCGTTGTGCGCCAGATGATACTCGACTTCAAGGCGAAGAAGCGCACTCAGATGGAGATCTATCGCCGCATCATGGGCCGCCCTGTCGGCGTCCGCTACATGGCCGTCTACGATGACGATGGCGAATACATGGGTACGGTCGAATTCGTCCAGGACTTCCAGAAGGCTCTCGATAAATTCCAGAAGTGATTTTCTGATTTCCGCAGATGATAGGGGACAGAAAGGCAAAAGCCAGTTTCTCACAGAAGAGAAGCTGGCTTTTCTTGTAATTTTCACACATTTCTTGTATAATGGGGATAACGATAGAACATGTATATCGATTCAAAAGAATCTGGAGGCGATTATGATGATCAGACCGATTCCCTTCAATATCCGTGAGAATGCTGAGCGAGGCCGTGAGGTCCTCGAGAAGGCACTCGACTTCATGACGGAGCAGCCGTGCAATCCGCTCGGCCGCGTCAGTGGGGCACTTTCGTCGTTCCGCGTCGATGTCATCGACACGCCGGACCGCTATGAGATTTTCGCCGAGCTGCCGGGATTCCACAAGGAGCAGATCACGGTGTCGTATGACGATGGCACGGGCTACCTGACGATCAAGGCAGAGCGCCCGGAAGTGGACATGGATGTCAAGTACATCTGCCGCGAGCGCCGCACGGGCACCTTCGAGCGCACCTTCGAGATTGACGGCATCGTCAAGGATGAAGTCTCCGTCTCGTTCGAGGACGGCGTGCTTCACATCGTCCTGCCGAAAGAGCCGGCAGAGACGAATAAGACCGTATTCGATATCCAGTGAGATTCCCGCGGGCTGCCCGACGGGACAAGAGGAGAGATGTCTTTGTTTGCCAATCCATCGATGGAACAGATTGCGCCCGAGGAGCTGCGGGCGCTGCAGGAGAAGCGCCTGCAGAAGCAGTTGTGCTGGGCCGCGGAGAAGAGCGCGCATTACCGCGAGGCGTTTTCCGAGCGGGGCATGAACGGCCAGTCGCTGAAGGAGTTGAAGGAGACGGGTACGCTTCAGGCCTTGCCGCTGCTCAGCGCCGCTGATTTTGCGGGCCGGAAATCATTCGACTTCCTGACGATGCCGCTCTCGAGCCTGCTGCGCATCTCGCAGATGCGGGCGGCAAGTGGCGAGGGGGCGCCGTTCGTCCACTTTGCGACGAATGGCGATATCGCGCACCGCATCGAACTGGTGACGCGGAGTCTCGTGGCCTGCGGCCTGCACAATGCCGCGCTTGCAGCCGTGCTCGGCGATGGTGCAGACAGCCGCATCATGGATGTCCACTATGCGCTCGAGTTCATCGGCGCGGCCACCATGATGCTTGGCACTGAGCCGGAGCGATGGGCAGAGCAGCTGGATCTCGTGACGCCGGAGACGCTCATCGGCACGCCAGAACGCCTGCTTGCACTAGATGATGCCATGCTGCAGCGCGGCAGCGGCCTCAGCGAATTGCCGCTCTCGCGCATCATCTTCCTGCATGAGAGCGCGCCGAGCGCTGAGCTCGCCGCGTCGCTGCAGGCAATGACGTCGGCCAGGGTCTATCACATGCTAGCCCTGCCGGAGCTCGGCACGGCGGCGCCTTTTTTGCCCTGTGAGCCTGGTGAGCTGGCCTTTCACCTCCAGGAAGATTTCGTGCTGGGCGAGGTCATCGACCCGCAGACCGGAGAGCCGGCAGAGGCAGCCGGTGAGCTCGTCCTGACGACTCTGCTGGCGGAGGCCATGCCGCTCGTGCGCCTGCGCACGGGCCTCTATGTCGAGCCGATTCCTGCGCCTTGCACCTGTGGCCGCAGCATGCGCCGCTTCCGCCTTGTCCTGCCTTGAGGCAGTCTCTCGAGGTGTTGCATTTTGTGATGAATTCTGATAAACTGATAGAGAAGCTTGCTTCTGCAGGTAAAAACCGCATAAAAGACGATTCACTAGGGGAGCCATCTGGCTGAGAGGAGTATTCCGACCCTTGGAACCTGTTGGGTTAAGACCTGCGTAGGGAAGTGACAGAGCATATCTTGCCGTCCGGTACGCCGGGCGGCTTTTGTTTTTCAGGAGGTATTGTTACATGGCGACACAAATGCAGCAGGCCCGTGAGGGCCGCATCACCGATGCGATGAAGATTGTAGCACAGGAGGAGCACATCCCTGTCGAGACAATCCGCGAGCGCGTGGCAAACGGCACGATTGCCATCTGCGCGAATGTCAATCACGAGAACCTGCGCCCGCGCGGCGTCGGCGAGGGACTGCGCGTCAAGGTCAATGCGAACATCGGCACGTCGAGTACGTTCCCGGACATCGAGCCGGAGCTCGAGAAACTCGATGAGGCCGTGCGCTGCGGCGCCGACGCTGTCATGGATCTCTCGACGGGCAACAACATCGACATCTCGCGTCAGCGCATCATCGAGCATTCGCCGATCATGGTCGGCACGGTGCCTCTGTATCAGGCGACGGTGCGCTCCATCCGCGAGCACGGCGCCGTCGTCGAGATGACGGATGACGACATCCTCGAGACAATCGAGCAGCAGGCCAAGGACGGCGCGGACTTCATGACGCTGCACTGCGGTGTCACGCGCAGCGCCATCGAGCGCATGCGCCGCCAGGGCCGCGTCATGGACATCGTGAGCCGCGGCGGCTCCTTCATCGCGGGCTGGATGCTGCACAACGAGATGGAGAACCCGCTCTACGAGCACTACGACGACATCCTCGACATCTGCGAGAAGTACGATGTGACCATCAGCCTCGGCGACGGCATGCGCCCGGGCTGCACGGCCGATGCGACGGACCGCGGCCAGCTCACGGAGCTCATCACGCTCGGCGAGCTCGTGGACCGCGCCTGGAAGCGCGGCGTCCAGGTCATGGTCGAGGGGCCGGGCCACGTGCCGTACGACCAGATTGAGGCGAACATGAAGCTCGAGAAGCGCCTCTGCCGCCACGCGCCGTTCTATGTGCTTGGACCTCTTGTAACGGATATCGCACCGGGCTATGACCACATCACGGCGGCTATCGGCGGCACGCTCGCCGCTGTCTCCGGCGCGGACTTCCTCTGCTACGTCACGCCGGCTGAACATCTGGCCCTGCCGACAATCGAGGATGTCCACACGGGCGTCATCACGAGCCGCATCGCCGCCCATGCCGCTGACCTCGTGCGCGGCGTGCCGGGTGCGCGCGAATGGGACCTCGAGATGGCCAAGGCGCGCAAAGTCCTCGACTGGAACCGCCAGATGGAACTCGCCATCGATCCAGAGCTCGCCAAGAAGAAGCGCGGCGCCCGCAATCCGGCTGACGAAGGTGCTTGCTCGATGTGCGGCGACTACTGCGCTGTCGAGATCATCAACAAGTACTTCCACAAAGAGAACTGCCCGTGTCAGGACTGATTTGAATCTTCGGTACCCGCTGTGTTCGTTTATCACGATTTACTGCATATGAAAAAGCTGCTGCCTGATTGCTGGGCAGCAGCTTTTTCGTAGGTGCATCTGCAAATTATTTGATTTTGTTGAGGCGGTCGGCCAGTTTCTGGGCCGATTCATCGTCGTAGGTGCAGGTCATGATGGGCTGTACGCCGAGCATGACCGTTTTGCCGTCGACATAGGCGGCGTCCTTGTTGTGACCGTTGTGGTAGGCCGCCGCGAGATTGCCGACGACGAAGTAGGAGCGCTCAGCACTAGACATATCACCGAGGGCAGCTGGCGTGACGAAGTCCTTGCCGTTGACCTTGACCGTGCCGTCCTTGACTGTCACGTGCTTGTTGCTGTACTCGTAGAGCTTCTTAGCATAGGCGTCGCGGCGGTCGCCGTCCGATGGATGGTCGGAGAGGAATTGCTGCATCGCGTTTTCCTGTCCTTTGGACTTATCCATGACGCGCTGCCAGACCGCGGCACAGGCACCCGGGTTGTAGTTGGAATGCGTGATGTACTCGAAGGCCAGCGCATCCGCCTCGCGCTCCATCGGCTTCGTGATGTTGCGGTTGTTGATGACGTTCGCCACGATGACGCCGAGGTCCGTACCTGTCGCCGCGCCGAGGATCGACATGTTGAGGCTGCGCCGCGCGCCCTTGGCCGGATGATCCTTTTGACCATGCCCCATTTCATGGCCGAGCACGACGGCAATCTCGTCGTCATTCGTCAGGACGCTGAAGAGCCCTGTGTTGATGCTCATGTTGTGCCCGAGCGTGCAGAAGGCATTGAAGCTCTTGTCCTGATTAATGAAGTAGTTGTAGGGCTTGTCGTAGATCGTCAGATCGACCGCGCCGATTGCTGCCGTCAGGTTCGCCATGATGGTGTCGATCTTCCTGTTGTAGTAGGCGTCGTTGTTGACACCGTACTGCTTCTTCATCTCCTCGAAGAACTCCTGGCGGCCTTCTTCGGAGTCATTGTACTTCTTGAGGAACGCTGTGAGCTGTGCATGCGCTGCCGCGCCCTGAATGCCAGCGCCGATGATGCTTCCCCACCCAAACTCCGCATGGGCGATTGGTGCCGGGGCGAGCCCGTACGCGCCGGGAATCATGATCATACCCGCTGCGAGGACGGAGACGATTCGTTTCTGCAAGGATTTCTTGATTTTCATAATGCTCATCCTTCCACTGCTGAGGTGCTATGCCATCAGACTGTCTTGAAAATGTATCCTCTGGATCTTGCTGGTTCACTTTTATTATAGGGAGAATAGTGAGAAAAAACAAGATAAAGGCGGAAGATGCATACCGTGATTTGCAGAAAATTTTATGACAGGAAGGTAAATCGTCGAAAGATAGCGAATCCTTAAGCAAAGAGGGGGATTCCTCGTGTATTGTGCCATCAATCAGGAATGAGGTGTTTCATATGCTGGTGAAGGATATCATGACGAAGGATGTCATTACGGTCAAGAAGGAGGCGTCGATCCGCGAGATCGCTCAGACGATCGTGGACCACGATGTCTCGGGGCTGCCGGTCATGGACGATGACGGCACGGTCTGCGGCATTGTCAGCGAGGGCGACCTCGTGCGCAAGGAGTTTGCGCCGGAGCTGCCGGATGAGCTCTGCATCCTCGGCGCGGTCATCTACTACTCGGGCCTGCGCGAGTACCAGGACGCCTTCCGCAAGATCGCGGCCATCTCGGCAGAGCAGCTCATGACGAAGAAGATCATCTCCGTCAAGGCAGACGACGATGTCAGCGAGGTGGCGAAGATCCTCTACAACAAGCATGTCAAGCGCGTGCCTGTGCTCGACGAGAAGAAGCATCTGCTCGGCATCGTCAGCCGCCGCGACATCGTCAAGATGATGCTCGCGTGATTCCCTCTGCCGCTTCATCAAGGCCGGTCTCCGTGATTCCGACGGAGGCCGGCTTTTCCTTGTCCTCTCATTTTCTTTGTTGCATGCTCTTCTTGACAGAAATATTTTCACAGCATCTCTCCAGCGCGATGAGTTTTCTTGACACTAAAGGAAAAAATCTGTAAGATAGAAAGGTATAGTTATGTCACAACTACCGATATAAATATGCATGAAAGCAAAAAAACGAAAAGGGGGGTGAATATTATCGTTACAATAATATTAGCGGTAATAGTAGCAGCATTCGTCGGCGCGAGTGTCGGCTACGTCATGCGCAAGCGCACGGCGGAGTCGCAGATCGGCTCGGCGGAAGCTGAAGCAAAACGGATTGTAGATGATGCAGCCCAGCGTGGCGAGACGAAGAAGAAAGAAGCTCTGCTCGAGGCGAAGGAAGACATCCATCGCCTGCGCCAGGAACTCGACCGTGAGACGAAAGAACGTCGCTCGGAACTCCAGCGCCAGGAGCGCCGCGTCGTCCAGAAAGAGGAGAACCTCGACCGCAAGCTCGATTCCATCGAGAAGCGCGAAGAATCCTTGTCGCGCAAGGAAGCGCGCCTCGACAAGAGCCAGGCTGCCGTCAATGAGATGCACGAGCAGCAGAAGGCAGAGCTCGAGCGCATCTCGGGCCTGACGGCAGAGGAAGCCCGCACGACTCTCATGGCAGAGGCAGAGGAAGAGCTCAAGCACGAGAAGGCCATGAAGATCAAGGAGTACGAGCAGCAGGTGAAGGATGAGTCGGACAAGAAGGCTCGCGAAATCCTCTCGACGGCCATCCAGCGCTGCGCTGCCGACCACGTCGCCGAGACGACCGTCTCTGTCGTCGCTCTGCCGAACGATGAGATGAAGGGGCGCATCATCGGCCGCGAGGGCCGCAACATCCGCACGCTCGAGACGCTGACAGGCATCGACCTCATCATCGACGACACGCCGGAAGCTGTCATCTTGTCGGGCTTCGACCCGGTGCGCCGCGAAATCGCTCGCATTGCGCTCGAGAAGCTCATCCAGGACGGCCGCATCCATCCGGCCCGCATCGAGGAGATGGTCGAGAAGGCGAAACGCGAAGTCGACCAGCGCATCAAGGAAGCCGGCGAGCAGGCGACGTTCGAGACGGGCGTCCACGGACTCCATCCGGAGCTCGTCCGTCTGCTCGGCCGCCTGCGCTACCGCACGAGCTACGGCCAGAACGTGCTCAATCATTCTATCGAAGTCGCGCACCTCGCCGGTGTCATGGCAGCTGAGCTCGGCTGTGATGTCATGCTCGCGAAGCGCGGCGGTCTGCTGCACGATATTGGCAAGGCCATCGACCACGAGGTCGAGGGTTCGCATACGACCATCGGTGCCGATATCGCCCGCAAGTACCGCGAGTCGAAAGACGTCATCAATGCGATCCTCTCGCATCACGGTGATGTCGAAGCGACGAGCGTCGAATCGGTTCTCGTGTCGGCTGCTGACGCTGTTTCAGCAGCGCGTCCGGGTGCACGCCGCGAGAGCCTTGAGTCGTATCTCAAGCGCCTCAAGAGCCTCGAGGGGATTGCCGAATCCTTCGACGGCGTCGAGCGCTGCTTTGCCATCCAGGCAGGCCGCGAAATCCGTGTCATGGTCAAGCCGGACAAGGTTGACGATGCGGAGGCCGCAGCACTCGCTCATAACATTGTCAAGAAGATCGAAGACGAGCTCGAGTATCCGGGGCAGATCAAGGCCACGGTCATCCGCGAGACGCGCGTCGTCGATTATGCAAAATAAACGGTTCTGCTGTACTGAGGGTGCGGGCTTTGTCCCGGACCCTCAGTCTGTTAAGAGGATACTATCATGTTTGGTTTCAGATCACAGCGCAGCAAAGAGGAGGAGAAGGCAGGCATCCAGTTCCTGGCTTCGATGCTCGTCTGCTATCCAGAGATCAGCTCTTTGTCGTACGATCCGCGACGCTCGACGCTGACGTTCGAGTTCATCGTACGCGGCGATTACCCCGCACGCGAGCTCGATGCCTTTGCGCGGCTTCTCTCGGAGAGCATTGAGACATACCACGTGCTGGTCGCCGACGAAGAGGTCGGCGCCAACATCTGGGTCGAGGAAGTCTCTGCCGAGAAAAAGACGGTCATGTTCCATGTCGAGCGCGATGTCATGACACTCGAGCGCGACGAGCTGACGCTCATCGCACGCCTGTTCACGGAGCGCTTCGGCAAGGCGCTGCTCGTCGACGAGCACTCGCTGCAGAAGCTCGAAGAGGACTTCGCGACGGTGCAGAGTGAGCTTCTCGACCAGATGCTCGACCAGGTCCAGCGGCGGGAGTTCCGCTTCCGCATGCTCATGGTCGGCCTGCGCGAGAACGACCGCGTCGTCGTCTACAATCGCTGACGCGCTGATACGCTGCTGTGCAGAAGAAAGAGGGAGATATGTTGAAAGTCATGCTGGTAGGAGATGTCATCGGCCACTCGGGCCGACGGGCATTCTGCAAGATTACGCCGAAGCTGCGCAAGGAGAAGGCTATTGACGTCGTCATCGTCAATGGCGAGAACTCCGCGGGCGGCAAGGGCTTCACACGCAAGTCGCTCGATGAGCTCTACCGCGGCGGTGCCGATGTCATCACATCGGGCAATCACGTCTGGGATAAGCGGGATGTGCTCGAGTTCATCGATCAGGAGCCATTCCTGATCCGCCCGGCCAATTATCCAGAGGGCACGCCTGGCAAGGGCTGGTGCTCGTACCCGTTCAAAGCGAAGAACATCGGTGTCATGAACCTCTCGGGCCGCGCCTTCATGCCGCCACTCGACTGCCCCTTCCAGAAGGTCGAGGAGCTCCTGCACGAGATGCAGGATGAGTGCGACATCATTTTCCTGGACTTCCATGCAGAGACGACGTCCGAGAAGATTGCAATGGGCTGGTACCTCGATGGCCGCGTCAACGGCGTCGTCGGCACGCACACACACGTGCAGACAGCCGATGAGCGCATTCTGCCGCAGGGCACGGCCTATATCACGGATCTCGGCATGGTCGGTCCGCGCGACTCTGTGCTCGGCGTCAAGACTGACCTCATCCTCAAGAAGTTCACGACGGCCATGCCCGTCCGCTTCGATGTCGCTGAAGGCCCCTGCGTCTATTCAGCCTTGATCGTCGAGATCGACACGGCGACAAACAAGACTTGCGGCATCGAGCGCATCATGCTGCAGGAAGATGCGCTCTGAGCACGGAGTGCAAACACACTTTTGAGAAATAGCGCGGGAAAAGAAGGATTTCCATGCTCGATGACGAATAATAGAAACTAGTGATAGTATGAATAACAGCATGCATAGCGATTCATATTCCAGCAGTAGGTGAACAAGGAGGTCGTGCTAATCATGGAAGTCTTGAAAGTTTCTGCAAAGTCGAATCCGAATTCTGTCGCCGGCGCATTGGCTGGTGTGATCCGTGAGAATGGGAGTGCGGAGATGCAGGCCATCGGAGCCGGTGCGCTCAATCAAGCCGTCAAGGCCGTCGCGATTGCCCGTGGCTTTGTCGCACCACACGGCGTCGATCTCATCTGCATCCCGGCCTTCACCGACATCAAGATCGACGGGGAAGAGCGCACGGCAATCAAGCTGATCGTGGAGCCCCGCTGAGGCGGCTCTGGTGATGGATCAAGAGACGATTTAGGAGTGAAATCAGGATGCCAAGTGATCTGCATATGCACACGACGTACTCGGACGGCAAATTGACGCCTGAGGAACTCGTGGCAAAGGCGAAGGAGGCTGGCCTCACGTACATGGCCATCACGGACCACGATACCGTGGAAGGGATCAGCCATCTCTACGAGAACGGCCTGTACCCGGCGAGGGGGATACACATCATCCCCGGGATAGAGTTCAGCGCGCATCATCCGACGCGTGAAATCCACATCTTGGGATACAATGTCGACATCTATTATGGAGAACTCGTCGATAAGCTCAACGATGTCACAGAGGCGCGCTGGACGCGCTTCAGCGAGATGGTGGAGAAGCTCCAGCATCTCGGCTATGAGATCAGCGAGACAGAGGTCCTGACGATTGCGGGCACGAGCCGTTCCATCAGCCGCTCTCACATCGGACGCGTCCTCGTCAAGAAGGGGTATTTCCCGACGGTCCGCGATGCCTTTGAAGCGATGCTCATGAAGGGCAAGCCCGCCTATGTGCCGCATTATCACCTCGAGGTCGAGGACATCATCGGCCTCATCAAGGCGGCTGGCGGTACTCCCGTGCTCGCGCACCCGAAGCTCATCGGCGACGACAGGCTTGTCGAGGAGCTCTGTTGCCGCGGCATCGAGGGCCTCGAGGTCTTCTATCCGCAGCACGATGAAGCTGACACAGCGCGTTATCTCGACATGGCGAAGCGCTATCAGCTGCTCGTGACGGGCGGCTCAGATTACCATGGCTTCGCGACGCGCTACCCGCAGGACCTCGGCGTCTTCACCATCGATGACTGCTGGGCGGAGAAACTATACCGCCCGGCCCAGAAACTCTGAAAGCAAGGGGAAAAAGATGGATGTCATTGCCTTAGTCGGTCCGAGTGGGACCGGAAAGAGTCATCGCGCGCTGATTGTCGCGCATAAGAATGGTGCCGATGCCATCATCGATGATGGCATCCTCATCAAGGACGGCAAGATCTTGGCGGGCCACTCTGCTAAGAAGGAGCAGAGCAAGATCATGGCCGTCCGCCGGGCTATCTTTGTACTGCCGGGTCATGCAGAGGAGGTGCGCAAGGCCATCGAGAACTCGAAGCCGCACCGCATCCTGATCCTCGGCACCTCGGAGAACATGGTACAGAAGATCACGAAGGCCCTGCGCCTGCCACCCATCGCGAAGATCATCCGCATCGAGGACATCGCGACGCGGTCGGAGATGGAGAAGGCGCGCTTCTACCGCGTCAAGCAGGGCAAGCACATCATCCCTGTGCCGACGATCGAGCTCAAGCCGCATTTCTCCGGCTATCTCATCGATCCGCTGCAGTCGTTCTTCAAGCGCTCCTCGACGCGGCGCCGCCGCCTCGGCGAGAAGTCCATTGTGCGGCCGGTCTTCAGCTATTACGGCAAGCTCATCATCGACGATTCGGCCATCAAGGGCATCGTGCGCCACGTCATCCTCGCAGAGGGGCCTTTCAGCAAGGTCAGCGATGTGGAGGTCAAGCACCTCTTCGTCGGCGATGAGGACCAGGGACTGCGCATCTCCTGCAACGTCGTGCTGACGTACGGCAACCACATCCCGACGCTCTTGAAGCAGGCGCAGGAGAAGGTCACGAGCCATGTCGAGTTCATGACCGGCATGATTGTCCACGAGGTGGACATCGTCGTCAAGACACTCTACGTACGAGCATGATCGTGCCCCCGCGAGAGGCTGCGGGGGCTTTTCTTTATCTGGAGGTGACTACTATGAAAGAAGTCAAATCGCCAAAGAAGCCGATGGCTTTTTACTATATCGTCGTCTTGGCCCTGATCCTTCTCTTCAACGAGATGGCCAGGCCTTACATGGAGCAAGCACAGATCGTGCCGGTCGACTACAGCACGTTCATGCAGTCCATCGACGACAAGACGGTCGACCACGTCGAGATCCAGTCGAACCAGATCCTCTACACGGTCAAGGACGACCACAAGAAGTACAAGACCGGCATCATGAACGATCCGACGCTGGCGCAGCGACTGATGGAGTCGGGGGCGACCTTCACACAGGATATCAAGGAGGAGACATCGCCGCTCATGAGTTTCTTCCTGGCCTGGATCCTGCCGCTCTTGATTTTCTTCGCCATTGGCCAGTACATGAGCCGCAAGATCATGGACCGGGCAGGGGGGAACTCGATGATGTTCGGCGGCTCAGGCAATCAGGCGAAGATATACGTGCCATCGTCGGAGGGCATCCACTTCAGTGATGTGGCTGGCGAGGATGAGGCCAAGGAGAACCTCTCCGAGATTGTCGACTATCTGCACAATCCTGCGAAGTACACGAGCATCGGCGCCTCGATGCCGAAGGGCGTGCTGCTCGTCGGCCCTCCGGGCACCGGCAAGACGATGCTCGCGAAGGCTGTCGCCGGCGAGGCCAATGTGCCGTTCTTCTCGATTGCCGGCTCGGAGTTCGTCGAGATGTTCGTCGGCATGGGTGCTTCGAAGGTCCGCGATCTCTTCAAGCAGGCCAAGGAGAAGGCGCCGTGCATCGTATTCATCGATGAGATCGATGCAATCGGCCAGAAGCGCACGGGCGCGGCGATGGGCAATGACGAGCGCGAGCAGACGCTCAATCAGCTGTTGACCGAGATGGACGGCTTTGAGGGCAACACGGGTGTCATCATCCTCGCGGCGACGAACCGCCCGGATTCTCTCGACCCGGCGCTGCTGCGCCCGGGCCGCTTTGACCGCCGCGTGCCAGTCGAACTGCCGGACCTCAAGGGGCGCGAGGATATCCTCAAGGTCCATGCAAAAAAGGTCCGCATGGCAGACGATGTCAACTTCCACACGATCGCGCGCATGGCCGCCGGTGCCTCTGGCGCAGAGCTCGCCAACATCATCAACGAGGGCGCGCTGCGAGCTGTGCGCTCGGGCCGCAGCGAGGTGACGGAGGCGGATCTCGAGGAGAGCATCGAGGTCGTCATCGCTGGCTACCAGAAGAAGAACGCCATCCTGTCGGATGCCGAGAAGCGCACGGTCGCCTATCACGAGATCGGTCATGCGCTCGTCGCGGCTCTGCAGTCGCATTCCGCACCGGTCCAGAAGATCACCATCATCCCGCGCACGTCAGGTGCTCTCGGCTACACGATGCAGGTCGAGCAGCAGGATAAGTACATTCTCTCCCGCGAGGAGCTCGAGAACAAGATCGCGACGTTCACGGCCGGCCGCGCAGCCGAGGAGGTCAAGTTCGGCCTCGTCAGCACGGGCGCCTCGAATGATATCGAGCAGGCGACGAAGCTCGCCCGTGCGATGATCACGCGCTACGGCATGAGCGAGGAATTCGACATGGTCGCCATGGAGACGGTCAACAACCGCTACCTCGGCGGCGACACGAGCCTGACCTGCTCTGCTGCCACGCAGCAGCAGATCGACAAGAAGGTCGTCGAGCTCGTGCGCAAGCAGCACGAGAAGGCCATCGGCCTATTGAAGGCCCACATGGACAAGCTTGACGCGCTCGCCTCGTACCTCTACGAGAAGGAGACAATCACCGGCGAAGAGTTCATGAAGATCCTCGAAGGTGACAAAGCGGAAGAACCGCAGGTCGAAGCCGCCGAGCAGAAACTCCTCGCAGATGAAGCGAAAGATGACAGGGCGGATGCCGAAAAGGCGAAGAAGCTCGCTTTCCCGCCGGAAGAGGAGCGTGGCAGCGAGACGAAGCCCAATCCCGATGAAGTGAAGAACGATAACGCATAAAGGATGATGACCTGGATGCAAAGAGGCCGCCCCCTTGTTGATGGGGGGCGGCCTCTTTGTGTCGGGGCTCATTTCATTGTCGGAGATGTGCAGTGAAACGTATCAGAGCTTCTTCTCGGTCAGCACCATCTCGAGTGCATTGAGCGCGTTGTCGATGTCTTCTGCCGTGATGACGAGCGGCGGCTGGAAGGCCATGACGTTGCGGGCGACGCCGTTCTTGCCGATGATGAAGCCGCGGTCTTTGAGCGTCTCGAGTACATCGTCGAGCTCTGCGGCAGCAGGGCTCTTGTCGGTGTGAACGAACTCAGCACCCGTCATGAGGCCGAGGCCGCGGATATCGCCGATGATGGCGTGGCGCTTCTGGATCTCGCGCAGGCCGGCGCGCAGCTGCTCGCCGCGCTCGCTGGCATTCTGACAGAGGTCGTGCTTCTCGATGTAGTCGAGCACGGCGAGGCCGGCCGTCGTCGAGACGGGGTTGCCGCCGAGCGTCGAGGCGCCCGGGCGCGTGTAGGTATCGGCAATCTCCGCCGTCGAGATGAAGGCCGAGATCGGAGCGCCGTTGCCGAGTGCCTTGGCTACGGCCATGATGTCTGGCACGACGCCGAAGTTCTCGATGGCAAACATCCTGCCCGTGCGTCCAAAGCCCGTCTGGACTTCGTCGGCGATGAAGAGCGTGTTGTGCTGTGCGAGGATTTCCTTGACGCGCTGGAAGTATCCCTCAGGCGGCACGACGATGCCTGCATTGCCCTGGATTGTCTCCGCGATGAAGGCGCTGGGATGACCGGCCGTCGACGTCTGGATGACGTCCTCGACCATGTTGGCGCAGGCGAGGTCACACGTCTCGCGCTTCTTGCCGAGCGGGCAGCGGTAGCAGTACGGGTTCGGTGCGAAGTGGATGCCGCCGACAGGATTCTCATCCGTGCGCCACATCTGGATGCCCGTCACGCTCATGCCGAGCTTCGTGCGGCCGTGCAGGCCGTTCCGCAGGGCGATGATCTCGTTGTTGCCTGTGTAGATGGAGGCGAGCAGCAGCGCGCCCTCCGTGGCCTCTGAGCCGGTCGAGCAGAAGAACGTCTTCTGCAGCTTGCCCGGCGTCACTTCGGCGAGCTTTTCGGCGAGGTTCACGAAGTTCTCCGTCAGGTAGATGTTGCAGACGTGCTGCAGCGTGCCGACCTGCTCCTGGACTTTCTTCGTGATCTCCGGATTGCAGTGGCCGCAGTTCATGACCGATACGCCTGCGAAGCAGTCGAGGTACTTGCGTCCCTCGCTGTCGTAGAGGTATTGCATGGAGCCCTTGACGAACTGGCGCGGCTCCTTGTAGAAGTGGCCGAGGCAGGGCATGATGTACTTCTTCTTCTTCTCGATGATGGCCTCAGGGCCAAGGTATGTATGTTCAGCCAAGATAATCCCTCCTGATCCTATCATTCTATCATTCGATTTAGATTGAATTCCGGCTCTGGCGGAAGCGGTAGGTGCCGATACCCCACTCGCGCGGGCTCAGGTGCTCTACTTCCTCGAACGCTGCGTGGTCGAAGGCTTCTTCAGCGCTCTTGCCGGCTGCGAGCGCGTCGAGCGCTTCGCGGTAGAGCTTTGTCACGCGGCCCGTGAGTTCGGGCGTGTAGTCCTGCGCCTCAATGCGGTAGGAGGCGAGCCCGTTGAACTTCGCGAGGTACGGGTAGAGGCAGAGGTCCTTCGCGAAGTAGAGATGATTGCGTCCGTACTGGTCGATGCGGATAGCGTGTTTCTCGCCGGCCGTGTCGAGGAGCGCGTAGTGGCGGTCGAGGACCTCCGGGTTGTCGAGCTCGTTGAATTCCGGCAGGCTCATTGCCGGGAAGTCATGGTCACAGATCATCGACTCGTAAGAGCCGTGTACGACCGTCTCGAGCGGCAGTTCTGCCGTCTCGACGATTTCGCGCAGCTGCTCGAATGAGAGCTCGTACGATGTCGCGGCCATGGACAGGCCGTTTTCCTTCAGGAACTTTGCGGCGAGCTGGTTGAAGAGGTTGAAGGAGAGGTCGGCCTGCACTGGCAGATCCGTTATGCTCTGCGCGAGTTTCAGCGAACCGAGGTTGCTGACCATCAGGCCGTCCGGTCTGATCTCGCGCAGCGCCGTGAAGAACTGCTCGAGTTCACCGCACTCGCGGCGCATTGTCGTGCGTGGCGTCGTGACGACGACGCGCGCCTTGCCCTTCGCGTAGGCGAGAATCTCTTCGTAGTCGCCGAGCTTCCACGGGCGCAGCGGGCGGAAGGCCTCGCCGCCGACGTAGACCGTATCGGCGCCGCTACGGATAGCTGCCTTGGCCGATTCGACCGTATTGCAGCGCACACTGAGCACGCGGTGCGCTGCATTCTCTTTCTCGATATCGCGTTCCTGGCGCAGCACCTCATCCTGGAAGCCTGCCTCCTTGACCGCATGGCTGAAGAAGCGCGGCTCGCGCTCACCCGTGAAGCCGATGTCTTTCTTGCCCGGCTGGCCGAAGGCGAACGTCGTCGTGAAATCGCGCGCGCGGTTGTCGTAGAGCGTCTTCCAGCCCTCTTCATCTGTCGTGTAGCCGTTCGGATCTGCGATGTAGGCATCGATGGCCTTGCGGTACGTCGAGACGATGCGGCGGATGAAGCCAGCCGGGCGCATGCGACCTTCAATCTTGAAGGAGAAGACGCCTGCCTGGATGAGCTGCGGGATGGCGCGGTACATGCACATGTCCTTGAGGGCGAGCTTGTAGGCACCGGGGCCATTCTTGTCGAGGACTTCGCCCGTCTTCTCGTCGATGAGCTTATAGGCCCAACGGCACGGCTTGAGGCAGCGGCCGCGATTGCCGCTCTGGCCGAAGAGCACGCCTGAGTGGATGCACTGGCCCGACTCGCTGATGCACATGTCGCCGTGCATGAAGTATTCGACCTCGATGCCCGTGCGCTCGCGGAAGAGGCTGAGCTCGGAGAGCGTCATCTCACGGCCGACGACGATGCGCGTGATACCGTATTCCTTGAGCTTCTCGATGGCATGTTCATTGTGGGTGTTCATCATGACCGACGTGTGCAGCGGGATCGTGATGCCCATCTCGTGCACGAGCTCGAGCACCGCGAAATCCTGTACGAGCAGTGCGTCGGGGCGGATTTCGTTGAGGTAGGCGAGGTATTCGCGCAGCGCCGGGATCTCCTCGTTGCTGATGAGGTTGTTGAGCGTGATGTAGAGGCGCACGCCGTGTTCATGCGCGTAGTCGATGGCCTTCTTCAAGAGCGCATCGTCGAAGTTGAACTCGCCCTCGTGCATGCGCATGTTGAAGTGCTTGCCGCCAAGATAGACAGCATCTGCGCCAGACTCCACGCCAGCGACCAGCGCGTCCCACGTGCCGGCCGGGGCCAGGAGCTCTACCGATTTGCGATTAAGTAACATAGTTGTAAAAATCTCCCTTTTTTGAAAAGAATTCGAAAATAGAACCAAGAATAACAACAGCTACGACAAAAGATGACTTCCAATATTATATCAGGTATTTCCAATTCTATCAATTTCTATCTTTTATATGTGCGATACATGCGATGCATGCGGCAGGGGCAAAGAGGACGATTTGCATTTTCCACGTCGTTGTGCTATATTAAGAGAATCATGACGATGATGAAGAAGAGTATCCTGAGCGCGCATCGACAGGGAGTCCTGCCTGGACTGGGAGCGGGATGGTGTGCACGGGTGAAGTTCGCTTCGGAGTCTCCGCAGGAAAGGGCGGACGCAGGGCTGCGTTAGAGCCGCAAGGAAGCTATAAATCAGGGTGGTACCGCGAATCATACCTTCGCCCCTCGTTTTCGGGGCGGAGGTTTTTTGTTTTTAGGAGGTATACAATGGAGGAGAAGATTGAACAGCTGAAGGCACAGGCTGCCGAGGCTATCAAGAACGCTGCAGGGAATCTCTCGGAGCTCGATGACATCCGCGTCAAGTTCCTCGGTAAGAAGGGCGAGTTCACGACGATCCTGCGCGGCATGGGCGCACTCGCGAAGGAAGACCGTCCGAAGGTCGGCAAGATCGTCAACGAGGCAAAGGCGGAGATTGCACAGCTGATCCAGCAGAAGAACGAGGAGCTCAAGGCACGCGAGATGCAGCAGCGCCTCGAGCGCGAGAAGATCGATGTCACGCTGCCGGGCCGCCAGCAGCCGCTCGGCCACCTGCATCCGCTGACGCTGACGCTCGAGCGCATCAAGGACATCTTTTTCCGCATGGGCTTCTCTGTCGAGGAAGGCCCGGAAATCGAGAAGGACTACTACAACTTCGAGGCGCTGAACCTGCCGAAGGACCATCCGGCACGCGACATGCAGGATTCGTTCTACATCACGGAGGACATCCTCATGCGCTCGCAGACGTCGCCGGTGCAGGCGCGCACGATGCAGAAGAATGAGCCGAACGCGCCGATCCGCATGATCGCGCCGGGCCGCGTCTATCGCCGCGATGAGTACGATGCGACGCACTCGCCGATGTTCACGCAGGTCGAGGGTCTCGTCATCGATGAGGGCATCACGTTCGCTGACCTCAAAGGCACGCTCGAGCTCTTCCTGCGCCAGATCTTCAGCGAGGATGTCAAGGTCCGCCTGCGCCCGAGCTTCTTCCCGTTCACGGAGCCATCGACGGAGGTCGATATCTCCTGCGTCATGTGCCACGGCAAGGGCTGCAAGGTCTGCAAGGGTACGGGCTGGCTCGAGATCCTCGGCGCCGGCATGGTGCACCCGCATGTGCTGGAGATGAGCGGTTATGATCCGAAGAAGGTATCCGGCTTCGCCTTCGGCATGGGCGTGGAGCGCATCGCGATGCTCTCGTACGGCGTCGACGATCTCCGCCTGTTCTACGACAATGATATGCGCTTCCTGCGCCAGTTCTGAGAGAGGAGATAGAAAATGCAGGTTTCTATTAAATGGTTGAAGGATTATATCGATTTTGACTGGTCGGCAGAGGAACTGGCTGATCGCTTCACGATGGCCGGCGTGCCGGTCGAGAACGTCATCCGCGCAGATGAAGGACTCGATAAGGTCGTCACGGGCCGCATCGAGAAGCTTACGAAGCATCCGGACTCGGATCACCTCCAGATCTGCCAGATGAATGTCGGCGAGAAGGAACTCGTCCAGATCATCACGGGCGCGCAGAATGTGGCAGAAGGCCAGGTCGTGCCGGTCGCGATGATCGGCGCGCACCTGCCGAACGGTCTTCACATCAAGAAGGGCAAGCTGCGTGGCCTGCCGTCGAACGGCATGCTCTGTTCGGCCGGTGAGCTCCACCTCGACCTCACGAAGCTGACAGAAGAGGAGAAGGACGGCATCTACATCCTGCCAGAGGGCACGCCGGTCGGCGTGCCGGCCAAGGATGTGCTCGGCCTCGACGATGTCGTGCTCGAGTTCGAGCTCACGGCAAACCGCGGCGACTGCTTCAGTGTCATCGGCCTTGTGCGCGAGATTGCCGTGCTGACGGGCAACAAGCCAAAATGGCCGGTCATCGCCTGCAAGGAGGATGATGAAGCCAAGGCTGCAGACATGGTCTCGGTCGGCATAGAGGCGCGCGACCTCTGCGACCGCTTCAGCGCGCGCGTCATCAAGAACGTCAAGATCGGTCCGTCGCCTGAGTGGATGCAGCAGCGCCTCGAGGGTGCTGGCATCCGCGCCATTAACAATGTCGTCGATGTGACGAACTTCGTCATGATCGAGCTCGGCCAGCCGATGCACGCCTACGACTACGATGAGATCACGGGCCACACGCTGACGGCCCGTCTCGCAAAAGCGGGCGAGAATCTCCACACGCTCGACGACAGCTCGCGCCTCGCCAAGGGGACGGAGCTCGTCATTGCCGATGCCGAGCATCCGGCAGGTCTTGCCGGCATCATGGGCGGCATCGAGACGGAGGTCACGGAGAAGACGCGGACGGTCGTACTCGAAGCTGCGTCGTTCAACGGGCCGAGCATCCGCCGCACGGCGCGCGCCTGCGGCCTGCACTCGGAGGCTTCGGGCCGCTTTGAGCGCGGTGTCGATGTGACGAACACGCCGCGCGCACTCGAGCGCGCCTGCCAGCTGTTGCAGGACATGGGTGCCTGCACGGTCACGCAGGGCATTGTCGACTGCTACCCGGATAAGAAGCAGCCGGTGACGATCGACTACACGACGGACGAGATCAATCGCCGACTCGGCACGGCTATCCCGGGCGAGGAGATGGTCAAGATCCTGACGTCGCTGGGCTTTGAGGTTGAGGCCAAGGGCAATGAGAGCTACCATGTCACGGTGCCGTCGTGGCGCAATGACTGCACGTACATGGAAGACCTCTCGGAGGAAGTCGCGCGCATCTACGGCTTCGACAACATTGCGAGCACGACGCCTTTCGGGCGCATGGTCCAGGGCAAGCAGAGCGCGAAGCAGAACTTTGTCGACAAGATCAAGCACACGCTTACAAGCCTCGGCATGACGGAAGAGCTGTCGTTCGCCTTTACGAGCACGGATCTCTTCGACAAGTTGCTCGTGCCAGAGGATTCGCCGCTTCGCCAGGCCATCCCCATCCTGAACCCGCTGACGGATGAGGCGCCGCTCGTCCGCACGTGCCTCTTGACCTCCATCATGGAGAATGCCGTGCGCAACTTCTCGCGCAAGAACAACGACATCAAGCTCTTCGACGTCGCACCAGTATTCCTGCCGAAACAGCTGCCGCTGACGGAACTGCCGGAGGAGCGCCTGATGGTCGCGGGCCTCATCACGGGCCGCCGCGAGGAAGTCGGCTGGAACCAGGGGAATGAGATGGTTGACTTCTTCGACATGAAGGGCATTGTCGAGGAACTCTTCCGCGCCCTCGGCATCTCGAAGTACACGGTCGAGGCAGGCGAGCACTTCGCCATGCATCCGGGCAAGACGGCCCTCTTCAAGAAGGGCCGCGAGGTGATTGCTTCTGTCGGTGAGCTCCACCCGCAGGCTGCCGAGAACTTCGGCATCAAGCAGAAGGTCTATCTCTTCGAGATGGACCTCGAGGTCCTCATGAAGTACACGGGCAAGAGCTTCCACTTCGAGTCGCTGCCGAAGTACCCGGCCATTGCGCGTGACCTCGCCATCGTCGTCGACGAAGACGTTGCTTCGGCCGATATCGAGCGCGTCATCGCGAAGAACGGCGGCAAGCACTTCAAGGATGTCACGCTGTTCGACGTCTACACGGGCGAGCACGTCGCAAAGGGCAAGAAGAGCATGGCCTTCAACCTGCAGTTCCAGTCGAAGGATAAGACGTTGACGGATGAGGAAGCCGATGCAGCCTTCAAGAATATCCTCAAGGCTGTCGAGAAGCATTTCGCAGCAGAGTTGCGCGCCTGACCGTCAAGAGCATGACAGGAATGACAGCATGACTGGAGGTGCATCGCATGGCTGATGTGGAACAAAAGACACCACAGCGCGTCGTCGTCGAGATCTTCGGCGACAGCTACCCGCTGCGGACAGATGACCCCGAGCGCCTCAAGAAGCTCGCAGCCGGCCTTGACCATCTGATGAAAAAGATGGCGGGCAGCGTCAAGAGCTTCGACGGCACGAAGATCGCTGTGCTCACGGCCCTGCAGATCGTCGATGAGTACGACAAGCTCAAGCATGATTACGACGAGCTCGTCGAACTGCTCGACGAGAAATGAGGAATCCGCATACGGTCCGCAGAGAGGCCGCCCGCAGGGGCGGCCTCTTTGTTTGCCTTCCCTTGGATGATGTGCGTAGCTGAAAAGAATTGAGCAGTCATGGCATCTGTGATAGAATGAGGAAAGACTGATTGGACGCAGAGCATGCGGCCCCTGAAGATAGGAGACAGAAAGAAGATAAAAAGGATGGTGCATCATCATGTCTGGAGAATGTGACAAGAAGTGCGGTCATCGACACGATCGTGCGATGAAGAAGAGACGTGCGGCGCGTTTCATGTTGCCGATGGCTGCTCTCGGACTGATTGCCTGGCAGAGTGCTGCTCTGGCTGCTGTGCCTGCGGCAGCACAGGCGGGGCAGGTTGTACCGGCTGCACAGACGGCAGAGAAGGGACAGGCGGCAGCAGCACCATCTGCACAGCAGGAAGAGCGTGCAGATGCGATGAAGGGAGAGGCTGCAAGCCCTCATATGCAGCCTCGCGAAGTGTCTGAGACAACTGTGGCAGCTGAGGTAAAGACTGAAGCTGCCAAGGAGAAGCGCAAGGATGTCGAGGTGCAGCTCGAGTATCTTGACGGCCGCTTCTTCAAGAAGCGCAACGTCGATCTCTACAATGTGCACGTCTATCGCCAGTACAAAAAGCTTGGCGCGCTCTCGCTGCACTACGGCCTGACGTTCGAACGCGCGACGGGCTACACGACAGAGGATGATATCTGGCGCGATGCTGAGGCCGTCGGCTTCGGCCCATCTTACATGATGCGCTGGACGAAGCACGTCTCGGGCAAGCTCGACGGCTCCGTCGACGCCTCGGGTAGCCTGCTGGCCTACAACCACGCACATCCGGGCAATGGCCGTGCCTACGGTTTCCTCTGGCGCATCGGCCCGCGCCTGACGTATCACTACACCGACCGCAATTCGTTGAGCCTTGCCTACCTCTTCCATCATTCGTCGAACGGCATGGGCACCCACAATCCGGGCTACAACGGCGTCGGCTTCTCGCTGGGATTCACGCACTGGTATTGAATCACATAGCTGTTTGCTATTCCCCGAAAGAGCACCTTCTCTTAGAATCGGTATTCTAGAGAGGGTGCTCTTTTTTACGAGTAGCTATTTGTAATAATATAAATATTTTAAATCTTTGCAGGATTTGAAGGCATCTGCGTAGAAAAACATAAATATCCGCTGGATGTGGACAAGTCGGGTGCGGGAATGTGTACACCGTATCAGCTCCGGAAGGCGGAGCAGAGTATTTGATTCGAGAGGAGGATTCTTTCATGCAAACTCGACAGAATGAAGCAGGTTTCACCTTGATCGGCATGCTGATTGCCGTGGGCATCGTGGCAATCCTCGCGATGATTGCCGTACCGAAATTCACTTCTGCCATCACGTCGGCCAATACGGCCAAGATCCAGTCTGACTTGTCCACACTGGACACAGCGATTGCCGTCTATGAGATCGATACGGGCAAGACGCCGGGGGCAATCGCGGACCTGAAGGATTATCTGCAGGATACGACGATAGCGCCGCCGAAGGGGAAATGCTACTTAGAGGGTGCAGCTACAGAGATCACGGCTAAAGAGTACACAATCGATACGGCGAACAGCAGGGCACTTTGCCAGGGCAAGACCGTCGGTGCATTCACAAAAGAGAAAAGAGCTGCAGATGTGAAACCGGAAAGTGGAAATACTGGTACAGGTGGTTGAGTAATGGCTAAGCAACTGTCCTTACAGGTATGCATCATTATCATGATGATACTGTTTTTGATGTTTACCGGCCTGTCACTGGTTGACATGGAGTGCCTTGCGATGGCCCGCGGTGGTCTGTTCTGCGTGTTTTTGCTCGCCATGGCAGTCATCGACTTCCGCACAGGACTGCTGCCGGATAAGGGAAATCTCTATCTGGCCGCTCTCGGTCTGGTGATGGCTGCAATCGTGGGCAGTCTGCGGGATGCACTCTTGGGCGCTTTGCTCGGCGCAGCCCTGCTCTTTGCTCTGCGCACGCTGTCGCGCGGCGGCATCGGGCTCGGCGACGTCAAGTATGCGGCGGCCTTCGGCATCTGGCTCGGCTGGCAGGGGACATTATTGGCTCTCATGCTGGCCTTTGCTCTCGGGGCCTGCCTGGCGCTCGTCTTGCTCGGCATTGGGCGGCTGGGCCGTCGGGACAGGCTGGCTTTTGGCCCGTTCCTGTCGGCGGGGGCATACCTGAGCTACATCGGCAGTGCGGCATTTTGGTCTGCCTATGAGGTCCTGCTATGAAGGAGCATGGCTCTCTGCTCATCGAGATCATCATCGCCTGCGCCGTCCTCGCGGTGTTTGCGATGGTGGCGCTGCCGAACGGGCTGGCAATCTACCGCGAAGCGGCAGTGGAGTACGAAGTGCAGTGCCTTCTGAGTGATATCCGCTACATGCGCGAGGTCTCGCGCACGACGGAACGCTGGCCGAAGAGCATGGAGCGGAGAGATGCATATCAGCTGCCGCTGCGCCGCCAGGCGCAAATGCGATTCCGGCGCGGCGGCTACACCATGCTGGCTGGTTCGGCTGTGCACAGCAGCCATGATTTCCTGCCAGGCATCGTGATCACGGGGCGCTTTGCCACAAGCTCGAGGGACGGCATTGCTCTGACGTTTGGTGATGACGGCCTCTTGGCGACACCGTGCACGATGTTGATCTACATGGAGGGCCATCCGCAGTCGGCGCGCAAGCTGATTCTGAGTGCGGGCGGCCGCTGCCGCGTGGAGAGGAGTGTAAAATGACGCGATGGTCGGATGCGAGCGGCTTTTTCCTGCTCGAGACAATGGGGGTGGCGGCCGTGCTCATCATGATGGCCGGTGCCCTGATGCTTTTCCGCCAGGGTGTGCTCATGGAGGAGCAGACTCGTTTCGGGGCGGCGGCGACTTGCTTGGCGGAGTCAGAACTGGCTCACATCGAGTACCGCGCCGCAGCTGGAACACTGACAGAAGGCGCGTCTGAGCGCAGGGAATACGTCGTGTTCTCACCGGCTGCCATTGGATCTGCCACTGAGGATGAAACGGGAGGTGACTTCCTGCTCCGCACGGATATCCAGCGGATGGAGCAGGAGGGCACCTATCTCGCTGCCGTGACCGTCGCATGGCAGACGCGCGGCGGGCGACAGCACAAACAGTCGTATCAGAGGAGGGTAGGAGTGTATGAAAGGGAGCCGTAACACATCGGGATTCATCCTGCTCGACATGCTCGTCTCTCTGCCCATCCTCGTCTTTCTCCTGGCAGCGATGGGGGCCATGGCAGTCATGGCCTTCCGCGCTGCCTTTTTCATGATAGCGGACAGTGAGCTGCAGCAGGAGGTTCAGATGGCTGTGCGCCAGGTAGCTGAAGACGCGCGGACCTCGTATGCAATCCGAGGCTTCACGAAGGACGAGAAACCTGGCTACACCTTCTATCAGTACCGCTCGCCGGATGAAGCTTCCTCGAGTACGTTCCGCACGCAATACTGGGTCCATAAGGTGGGGAATGTGGACAAGCTCGTCTGGAAGGATGAGATGCGTCCGCTGACGGGCAACCACTCGCTGGCGGGCGTCGACATCACGGCATTCTCCTGTAGCGAGGTCGCACCGCGCCTGCACGAGATACGGCTGACGGGCAGGAGTCGCGTGACGCGCCACAGCTACACACTTGCCGTCTGTGTCTACGGGCCAGAGCGGATGGATTAGTGAAGGAGGGAAAGGCGATGGGACGGGAGAGCCAGCAGGGGTCGGCTGTCATCTGGGCGCTTCTAGTGACAATATTTGCCATGATGCTCGCCACGGCCGTCTGCTACACAGCCTACAACAGCCGGAAGATGGCGGCCTCATACGAGCGCGAAGTGACACTGCGTTTGGCGGCAGAGGCAGCCTTGCTGGAGGCCTTGCAGCGTGTCGAGAAGGAGCCTGTTCTCGTCGATACAGGCATGATAATCGCGCCGCGCGAGGTCGAGACGGAGAAGGGCACGCTCGTCGTGCAGGCCGCAGCGGAGCAGAAAGCGGGCTCTTACTGGCTCGTCGCTGTGGCGCGCGAGAAGTCGGGTGACGTCTGGCAGCGCCATAAGATCGCGCGAGCCCGCTTAGAGAAGAAGGAGGATGGCTATGTCTGGAAGGGAAGGAGCCGCTGAGGCACGCGGCAGGATGGGGAGTCTGCAGGCGCTCTGCCGCGGCCTGCTGGCAGCGTGGCGCAGCAGAGATGCAGTCCGTGAGAGCAGCTGGCTCTGGGATGGGCGCCGTCGCGTCGTCGGGATTGCCGAGGCCTCCGGAGGCAGGGCTCTGCTCTTTGCCGAGCTGCTGGCAGAGGGCGAGTCATATCAGCTCGTGCGCACGGCAAAAGAGCAGCTTGCAGGCGATGTCACGATGGCGGAGGCCGCTGCCATGCGCGCCAAGCGGGAAGGCTGGCAGGCGCTTGATTTTTCCGTCTGTCTGCCAGATGAGGTGGTCCGCTTCTATGAGATGGAGCTGCCGCCTCACATGGAAGGAGACGAGTGGCGCGAGGCGGCGCACTGGGAGCTCGATGCGCGCCTGATGGCCGAGGGGCTCGATGCTGATGCGTATGCGATGGCTTATCGCCGCCAGGGCGAGGTTTCTGTGATGCTCGCCGCTGCTGAGCATCAGTACCTGGAAGGCCTCCAAGCAGGTTTTGCTTCACAGGGCATCGCCCTGCGCGGCATGGCTGCTCTTGCGCCTGATGATGGCAGCGGTGAGGCTCTGCTGGCCGCGCACGGCCTGGAGCTCTTGCCGGCGCAGCGCATGTTCCTGCCGGCCATCGCCGCTGCCCTTGCTGCGCTTTCGGACGAGCCGGTTCTGAGCCTGCGGCTTTGGGGCGAGATGATTCCGAGGCGTCACTTCCGCTACCGTCGCCTGGCCGCTCTCTGCTGCGCCGTGACATTCCTCATTCTCTTTGCCGCGGCTTTTTTTGACACGCGGGCCTATTTCGAGGCAAAGCGCGACTGTGAGCGGGAGGAGCAGGCGCTCGCACTGCTGCAGCGCGACGAGAAGACGATGAGGATGACGGCGAAGCTGCAGCAGGAAATCCAGCAGCGCGATGCGAAGGCAGCGCGCCTCGTGGAGGGCGCCATGCCTTGGTACAGCGTGATGGTCCATCTCGGGCGGCCGGAGCTGCAGACGGAAGGTGTCTGGCTCAAGTCTATCGCGCTGCGACAGGACAAGAAGATCGAGATACGTGGTGCGGCGCTCAGCTACGGCGCGCTCTCCTCGTTCCTGCAGTCCTTCGAGGCGGACCGGGACTTCTTCCCGCAGGGGCCGATACTCGAGGAGTCAGCAGAGGAAACGGGAGCAGAGAAGCCTGGCATCGCATTCCGCATCAGCTTGGGCATCTAGTGTAAAGGGGGCTGGGTATGGTGAAGAGAGTAAAATGGCTGAAGCATTGCGGCGGGGAAGGACGCTTTTCCCTCGGCTGCTGTCTCACATGCTTCGCGGCACTGTTGCTCTATCTGTTCTTCGTGCACCTGCCGTTGCAGGAGGCATGCGCTTCGTACGAGGGGCGGCGGGCGGAACTGCGCGGGCGTCTGGCCGCTGTCATGAACTTCAAGAATGTGCACGGCGATATGGCGGCGTACGCCAAAGAACTCTCAGATCGGGAGGTGCGCGCGCAGCGCGTGCTGCCGATGAGCCTCGGGCAGGGCGTCTTCTTGCAGGAGCTCCAGCAAAAAGCCCTGCAGAGTCAGGTGAAGCTCCAGAAAGTCGTACCGGCTGAGACGCGCACGGTGGACGGCGTGCAGCAGATGCCTGTCAGCATATCCTGCAGCGGCTCGTACTTTGCTGTGCTCGACTTCCTGCGCCGTATGCAGCAGTCAGAGCGCCTGCTCTCCATCCATGAGACACGCATCGAGCAGCGCACGGAAGCGCAATCGGAAGTCGGGGCGCTTCAGTGTCAGCTTGTTGTCACAGCCTACGCCTGGCCACAGGGAGGCGCGCAGGACGGGATGGAAGGCGAGGAAGGAATGTCTCGTGAGTGATGACATCTGGATACTGAAATAAGACCTTGATTTATAGGCTCGTATCCTTTACACTGTAATCAATAATGATTTGAAATACGAGAGGTGTATGAATATGAGCGAATTGCGTTTTATGACAGCAGGCGAATCACACGGTCCGTGCCTGACGACTATCTTAGAGGGCCTGCCAGCCGGTCTCAAGCTAGATCTCGATGCAATCAACAAGGACTTGGCGCGCCGCCAGCAGGGCTACGGCCGCGGCGGCCGCATGAAAATCGAGAAGGACAAGGTCAACGTCCTCTCAGGCGTGCGCTTCAATGAGACGATTGGCGGCCCCATCACGCTGCAGGTCGTCAACCGCGATTTCCAGAACTGGGGCGAGCGCATGGCGGCTTTCGGTGAGCCGGCCGGTGAGAAAGTGACGGCAGCGCGCCCGGGCCATGCCGATTTCACGGGCATCCGCAAGTATGACCGCGAAGATGTGCGCGACATCCTGGAGCGCTCGAGTGCACGCGAGACGACGATGCGCGTGGCCGTTGGTGCCGTGTGCAAGGAATTCCTCAAGGCCCTCGGCATCACGGTTGTCTCACAGGTCGTGAACATCGGCGGGGTGGCCATTGACCCGGCGAAGGTCGACCGCGCAAAACTTGGCGAGGATGTCGGCTCGGAGCTCAACTGCTACGACGCCGAGGCAGAGGCGAAGATGAAGGCGAAGATCAAGGAGGCGCGCAAGGCGGGCGATACGCTCGGCGGCATCTTTGAGATCACGGTGCGCGGCCTGCCGGCAGGACTTGGCAGTCATATCCAGTGGGACCGCCGCCTCGACGGCAAGCTCGCCGGCGCGCTGATGTCGATCCAGGCCATCAAGGGCGTGGAGATCGGCGCGGGCTTTGACTGCGCCATCCTGCCGGGCAGCCAGATCCACGATGAGATGTTCCTCGATGCGGCGGGCAAGGTCTACCGCAAGACGAACCGCGCGGGCGGTCTCGAGGGCGGCATGACGAATGGAGAAGAGCTTGTCGTCAAGGCGGCGATGAAGCCAATCCCGACGCTCATGCAGCCGCTCCATTCCATCGATATCGAGAGTCACGAGGAAGTCCTGGCATGCAAGGAGCGCAGCGACACGTGTGCTGTCTCGGCAGCCTCTGTCGTCGGCGAGGCGATGACGGCCTTCGTCATGGCGCAGGCCATCTGCGACAAGTTCGGCTCAGACGCGATGGTGGACCTCCAGGCAGCTCTCGCCGCCTACAAGGCGCGCATCGGGAAGGATTGGTGATGCCGATGAAGAACATCGTGCTGATTGGCTTCATGGGCACGGGCAAGACGAGCACGGGCCGCGTGCTCGCACAGAAGCTCGGTGCCGCCTTCCTCGACCTCGACCAGGAGATCGAGCGCGAGGCGGGCATGGCCATTCCTGACATGTTCGCGCAGAAGGGGGAGGCGTACTTCCGCGCGCGAGAGCACGAGATGGTCGAGCGCGTTGCAGGGCGCAGGAACGCCGTCATCTCGACGGGCGGCGGCACGGTCAAAGATCCCCGGAATGTAGCAGCTTTGCGCGAGAACGGCGTCATCGTCTGCCTGCAGGCAGACGTCGAGACAATCCTCGAGCGCACGGCCAGCAAGGGCGAGCGACCCGTTCTCGACAAGGAGGACCAGGGTAACCGCCGCCTGGCAATCGAGAAGCTCATCGAGGAGCGGCGCGAGCTCTACCGCCAGGCGGACTTCTCGGTCGATACGAGCAAGCTCTCGCCGCTGCAGGTCGTCGAGGAAATCCTTCATTATCTGAAAGCAAGAGGTGTCGTCCATGCGTAAGGTACGCGTCGCTCTCGGAGAAGAGAGCTATGATATCGTGATCGGTTACGGTCTGGAACAGGAACTTCGGGCATTCGTGCAGGGAGCCGGCTTTTCGCGCCAGGCCATGCTCGTGACAGACAGCAACGTCGGACCGCTCTACGGCGAGAACGTTCGCGCCATTCTAGAGGCCGGCGGCCTCTCGGTGACGGTCGTGACGATTCCCGCCGGTGAGAGTTCCAAGAGCCTCGCCGTTGCGGAGAAGCTCTACACGAGGGCTATCGAGCTCGGCCTCGACCGCAAGTCGCCGATCTTTGCGCTCGGCGGCGGTGTCGTCGGCGACCTCGCAGGGTTCATCGCGGCGACGTACATGCGCGGCGTTCCGTTCGTGCAGTTGCCGACGAGCCTCCTGGCGCAGGTCGACTCGAGCGTCGGCGGCAAGGTAGCCGTCAACCACGCGCTCGGCAAGAACCTCATCGGGGCCTTTTACCAGCCTGAGGCCGTATTCATGGACCTCGCCATGATGGAGACGCTGCCGAAGCGGGAGATCTACACGGGTCTCGGCGAGATCATCAAGTACGGCATCATCTACGATGCGGACTTCTTCTCGTATCTTGAGCAGCATGCCGATGCCGTGCTCGCGCTCGAGCAGGAAGCCGCCGTCCACATGATCGCGCGCTCGTGCGAGATCAAGGCGGCCGTCGTCAGCCAGGACGAGAAGGAGAGCGGCCTGCGCCGCATCCTGAACTTCGGCCACACGATGGCACATGCCATCGAGAAGGAGACGGGCTACCTGCGCTACAATCACGGCGAGGCTGTTGCAATCGGCATGGTCGGCGCGGCGGACATCAGTGCGCGCCTCGGCATGATTGATGCCGCTGATGTCGCACGCGTCACGTCGCTCATCGAGCGCCTGCACCTGCCGACTGTCGCGGAGGGCTGCACGGTCGACGCGATGTATCAGGATATCTTCCACGACAAGAAGACCATCAACGGCAAAGTCAACTGGGTCCTCATGAAGGGAATCGGCGAGGTGACCTGCCGCAACGATGTGCCGGAAGACATCGTGCGCGCTGCGATGGCCGCGCGCATCGGCAAGTGACGCCAAATCTAAAAAAATTGCGAAGGGCGGTTGAAACCGCCCTTTTTTTATGGTATGCTATCTAGGTATATGGACGGTCCTCTGAGTGAGCATCGGGCTTGCCATGAACGTCTGACATCAAGGAGGAAAAAAATGAACATCATCGAAACCTTAGAAAAAGAACAGCTCCGCTCGGATATTCCGGATTTCGCACCTGGTGACACGGTCCGCGTCCATGCCAAGATCGTCGAGGGCTCCCGCGAGCGTATCCAGATGTTCGAGGGCGTCGTCATCAGCCGTCAGGGCACGGGTGTCCGTGAGACGTTCACGGTTCGCCGCATCTCCTACGGTATCGGCGTTGAGCGTATGTTCCCGGTACATTCCCCGCGCATCGAGAAGATCGACGTTCTCCGCAAGGGTATTGTCCGTCGTGCAAAACTCTATTATCTGCGCAACCTTACGGGTAAAGCTGCTCGTATCAAAGAAAAACGCTAATCTGCGTACGGTAGGGACTGCTTTGGCAGTCCCTATTTGTTTGTGAACAGGAGGAACACCATGAGTTCATTGGGAGAAGAGGCTAAAGACTGGGTCATATCCATTGTCATCGCGATTGTCCTGGCCTTCATCATCCGTCAGTTCGTCGTCGAGCTCTACATCGTCGACGGCCCGTCGATGCGCCCGACTCTGCAGTCGCAGGAGAGGCTCGTCGTCAACAAGTTCATCTACGATTTCCGCGCGCCGCAGAAGGGCGAGATCCTCGTCTTCGAGTATCCGCGCGATACGAGCCGCGATTTCATCAAGCGCGTCATCGCGACGCCTGGTGACACGATCGAGATCAAGGATGGCCGCGTCTACGTCAACGACCAGATGCTCGATGAGGACTACATCCTCGAGAAGACGCGCAGCGAGTACCCGAAGGCGACGGTGCCACAGGGCACGGTATTCGTCATGGGCGATAACCGCAACAACTCGGAGGACAGCCGCTTCGCCGATGTTGGCTTCGTGCCCTACAAGCTCATCAAGGGCAAGGCCGTGCTCGTCTTCTGGCCGCTCAGCGCGTTCAAGACGCTGCCTTGACGGGGAGGGACGTATAGATGAAGTGCATTTCCTGGAATGTCAATGGCCTTCGGGCCTGCCTCAAGAAGGGCTTCATGGAGTCGTTCGTGAAGCTCGATGCAGATATCTTTGCACTGCAGGAGACGAAGATGCAGCCTGAACAGGCCATCCTCGACCTGCCGGGCTACAAGCAGTACTGGAACAGCGCGGAGCGCAAGGGCTATTCGGGCACAGCGGTCTTCTCGCGCATCGAGCCGCTTTCGGTGACGTACGGCCTCGGCATCGAGGAGCATGACCATGAAGGACGCGTGATCACGCTGGAGTTGCCTGACTGCTATTTCGTGACGGTCTACACGCCGAACTCAAAGCGCGGACTCGAGCGCCTTGCCTACCGTATGGCGTGGGAGGATGCGTTCCGCGCGTATCTCGTGACCTTAGATGCGAAGAAGCCCGTCATCGTCTGCGGTGATCTCAATGTCGCGCATGCGGAGATTGACCTCAAGAACCCGAAGACGAATCACCACAATGCGGGCTTTACCGATGAGGAGCGCGGCAAGTTCACCGAACTCCTGAATGCGGGCTTTGTCGACACGTTCCGCGCGCTTTACCCGGACCGCACGGGCATCTACACGTGGTGGTCCTATCTGCGCAAGGCGCGTGAGACGAATGCGGGCTGGCGCATTGACTACTTTGTGACGTCGGCGCGGCTGCGCGAGAAGATTGCGGATGCGACTATCCACAACGAGATCTTCGGCAGCGACCACTGCCCGGTCGGACTGGAGCTCAGAGCATGACAGCGACAGCTCTGGAGAAGGGCCGCAAGAAGACGAATCTGACGACGCTCTGCTACATCGAGCAGGACGGCAAGTACCTGATGATGCACCGGGTCAAGAAGGCGCATGACATCAATCACGACAAGTGGATTGGCGTCGGCGGCCACTTTGAGCCGGATGAGACGCCGGAGGAGTGCCTGCTGCGCGAGGTGCGGGAGGAGACGGGGCTCGTGCTCGACTCGTTCCGGCTGCGCGGCATCATCACGTTCATGTCGGACAAGTGGCAGACGGAGTACATGTTCCTCTACACGGCAGATGCGTTCCACGGGCAGCTCGTCGGCCGCGACGACTGCCGCGAAGGCACGCTCGAGTGGGTGGCGAAGGATGCGGTCTACGACCTGCCCATCTGGGAGGGAGATAAGATCTTCTTCCGGCTGATGGAGCAGCAGGAGGCGGTGTTCTCGCTGAAACTCCGCTATGTGGGAGATGCGCTCGTCGAGAAGGCGCTTGATGGGAGGGCGTTCTGAGGCGTTGAAGAGCGTTCGTCAAATGAGATAGGAAAACCCGGTACGAGCCAATCCTCGTACCGGGTTTTGTTTTGCATCGTGTGAGGCGGGCGAGGGCACCTGCTCCGGCTTCACCAAAGTCAGCCTTTTTCTATCGTTACGCTGACGTCGTAGAAGGTGCTGCCGCCCTCTTTGTCGGTGAGGCGCATGGAGGTCAGGCGGTTGGCGTTGCCGTCTTTGGTGTAGCACTGCCACCAGACGCCTTCGGTGACGAGAGTGCCGCGCTTGACGCGGTCGGAGGTCTTGATGGTGAAGTGGGCTTGGCCGCGCTTATTGCGGGCTCGGACGGGGTCGCCGTCCTGGAGACTGCGTTCGGCGGCGTCGTCTGGGTGGATGAGGAGTGTCATGACGCCATCGCGCGTGAGCTCTTCGCGTTCGTTGAAGGAACTGTCGAGGATGCGCATGTCGGGGGCGTTGATGAGTGGGAAGGGCTCTGCGTCGCCGTGGGGCGGGAAGTAGTCGGGCAGGGATGGCTGGCAGGCTGGATTCTCGATCTCGATTCTCTGGGAGGGTGTCTGGAAGTCCATCTTGTAGTCTTTGGGCAGAGGCAGGTTGACGGGGCGGCAGTCTCGGAGCTGCTGGAGCGCGTCTTCGCCGAGAGGCAGAGGCCAGGCTCCCTTTGTGCTGGCGATGAGCTCTTCGACGAGTTCTTCTTCACTCTTGTCGAAGATAGGGTCAGCAAGGTGCATGGCTTTTGCGAGCAGGCGGGCGGTCTGCCAGTTGCTCTTGCTCTCGCCGACGGGCGGGATGACGGCCTTGGCGCGCTGGATGGTGTAGTGGCCGTAGGAATAGTAGAGGTCTTCGCTCTCGAGCGAGGTGGTGGCGGGCAGGATGATGTCGGCATAGCGGGCGGTGTCTGTGAGGAAGCGCTCGTGGACGACGGTGAAGAGATCTTCGCGCTGAAGGCCCCGCAGGACTTGATTCTGGTCGGGAGCAGTGCAGGCGGGATTGGAGGAGTAGACATAGAGCGCCTTGATGGGCGGCGTCAGGCTCGCATCGTTGAGCGCGTGTCCGAGCTCGCACATGTTGATGTGGCGCACGCCGGGGCGCTCGAGATCAGGGCGACGGATGATGCTCTTGTCGAAGGCGTGGCTGCCAGAGGCGGAGGTCAGGAGGCCGCCTCCCTTTTTTGCATAGGCGCCGGCGAAGGCGGGCAGGCAGGTGATGAGGCGCGTCGTCATGGAGCCGTTGGTGTAGCGCGACTGGCCGCTGCCGAGACGGATGAAGGGGGCGCGGGCACGTCCGTAGGCGCGCGCGAAGCTGCGGATGTCTTCAGCGGGGATGCCGGTGATGTCTGCGGCGGCTTCTGGCGTGTAGCGCGGCAGGATCTTGCGTTCGAGTGCTTCGGCACCCTGCACATGCCCGCGCAGGAAAGCGCGGTCGCAGAGGCCTTCTTTGGCAAGCACGTGCAGCACGGCGAGGGCGAGAGCACCGTCGGTGCCGGGCCGCGGGCAGAGGAAGGCGTCGGCACAGTCGGCCGTCTTCGTGCGGTACGTGTCGATGCAGTAGATCCTGGCACCTCTTTGGCGGGCAATCTCGATGTCGTGGCGGAAGTGGATGTCGGTCGCGAGCATGCTGATGCTCCAGAGTATGATCATGTCGCTTTCTTGTGCCTCCTGCGGGGCAGTCGGCAGAGTCGCGCCCATGACATCGCGGTAGCCGCGGCTCTTAGCCGGCGCGCAGATGGTGCGGTCGAGACTCGTGGCGCCGAGCGCGTAGAAGAGCGCATGACCGGCGCTGTAGCCGATCGTGCCCATCGTGCCGGCATAGGAGTAGGGCAGGATGGCCTCGGCGCCGAAGTCATCGATGATGGACTGCCAGTGCTCGGCGATCTCAGCGATGGCCGCATCCCAGCTGATGGGCTTGAAACGTCCTTCCCCCTTCTTGCCGATGCGCTTCAAGGGTGTCATGATGCGTCCCTTGGCGTGGACGGTGCGCTCGTAGTGGGCCATCTTGGGGCAGAGCGTGCCGCGCGTGAAGGGGTGATTGGGGTCGCCTGCAATGTGGACGGCGCGGCCATCCTGCACGGTGACGAGCAGACCGCAGCAGTCGGGGCAGTCGTAGGGGCAGACGGACGGCTTGATTTCGTTCATAAGAACCTCCTGTAGGCAGATGTGAGATGTCTCTATTATACCATAGCTCATGGCCGGACGCCTCATGCAGGAAAAATGGGATTGCAGGAGGAGAAGGCTCTATGATAGAATGGTAAGCAGTGCAATTTGACCTGTATCATTCATATATATTGGGAGGAAAAGGATTTTGTCAGCTTTAAGCGAAGAACTCGATAAGGAAATCAAGAAGCGCCGCACGTTTGCGATCATCTCGCACCCGGATGCCGGTAAGACGACGCTGACGGAGAAACTCTTGCTCTACGGTGGTGCCATCCACCTTGCGGGCTCCATCAAGTCGCGCAAGACGCAGCGCCATGCGGTGTCGGACTGGATGGAGATCGAGAAGCAGCGCGGTATCTCGGTCACGTCGTCGGTGCTGCAGTTCGACTACGCGGGCTGCCGCATCAACATCCTCGATACGCCGGGCCATCAGGACTTCTCGGAGGACACGTACCGCACGCTCATGGCCGTCGACAGTGCCGTCATGGTCATCGATGTCGCGAAGGGCGTCGAGGCGCAGACGAAGAAGCTCTTCAAGGTCTGCAAGCAGCGCGGCATCCCCATCTTCACGTTCGTCAACAAGCTCGACCACTACGGCAAGCTGCCGATCGACATCATGGACGAGATCGAGAACGTGCTCGGCATCCGCTCGTATCCGATGAACTGGCCAATCGGCCAGGACGGCCAGTACATGGGCGTCTATGACCGCCGCAACAAGAAGGTCCTGCTCTTTGCCGCTGATACGACGCACGGCCAGGAGGCGCGCATCGCCGATGTCTACGAGCCGGATGACCCGGCTGTCATCGAGCGCATTGGCGAGGATACGTGGCAGGCCCTGCAGGACGACATCGAGCTGCTCGACGAGGCCGGCGAGGCGTTCGACATGGAGAAGGTCAATTCAGGCGAGCTCACGCCGATGTTCTTCGGCTCGGCCATGACGAACTTCGGCGTGCAGGACTTTCTCGAGGGCTACATCCGCATGGCGCCGACGCCGCAGCCGCGTCTGTCGAGCGATGGCCTCATTGCGCCGGACGACGAGAAGTTCTCGGGCTTCGTCTTCAAGATTCAGGCCAACATGAATCCGGCACATCGCGACCGCCTGGCCTTCATCCGCATCTGCTCGGGCAAGTTCGAGCGCAACATGAGCGTCTGGCACGAGCGCTCGGGCAAGATCATCAAGCTCGCGCAGCCGCAGCAGTTCCTCGCGCAGGACCGCCAGATTATCGACACGGCCTACCCGGGCGACATCGTCGGTCTCTTCGACCCGGGCATCTTCGGCATCGGCGATACGATCTGCGACGAGAGCCACAAGTTCAAGTACGCTGACTTCCCGGTCTTCCCGCCCGAGAAGTTCGCGCGCGTACAGGCGAAGGATACGATGAAGCGCAAGCAGTTCGTCAAGGGCATCGAGCAGCTGACGCAGGAAGGCGCTATCCAGCTCTTCCAGCAGGCAGGTGCCGGCATGGAGTCGTACATTGTCGGCACAGTCGGCACGCTGCAGTTCGAGGTCCTCGAATACCGCCTCAAGAACGAGTACAACGTCGATATCACGATGAACATGCAGCCGTATGAGGTCGCGCGCTGGCTCGCCTTCAAGGACGGCCGTGAAGTCACGCCGGCTGCTCTCAAGGGCGCCGACCGCGGCATGTTCGTCTACGACCGCAAGGGCAACCCGGTGCTGCTCGTCAGCAACGAGTGGGCACTCGGCTGGATCATGGACAACAACCCGGACCTCATCCTCAATCACGTGCCGTTTGACCGCAAAGAAGCCTGACGCGCCGTTTTTGGCATCAGAAAACCCCAGACAGGGCGAAAGCCTTGTCTGGGGTTCTTTTATTCTCCTGAGGATAAGTTCCGCTGGATGCGCAGCATCACATCGTTGAGGCCCTGCAGCATTTCGGGTGAAAGGCCCTGCAGAGCCTTGCGGCGGTGTTCGGCCACGGCGCTGGACAAGTCGCGGTGGGCTTGTGCGCCCTTTTCCGTGAGCTCGATGAATTTGCCGCGGGTATTGGGATGGGCGACGCGCGTAATCAGGCCTTTCTTCTCCATCTTCGTCAAGGTCTTGGAGATGGCCGCGGGCTCTACGCCCAGGTATTGGCTCAGTGCGGTCTGTGCACAGTCCTCGCGGTGATGGATCAGGTTCAGGATGGTCCATTCGGAGCTGTAGATGCCAGTGTCGGCAATCTCCTGATTCAGCGTCTTGGAGAAGAGCCGCATCGTCTGGTAGAGCTGGTGAATCAGGCGGTCACTGTCGCTCTCCTGCCAGATGGTCTTGTCCATGGTTTACTCCTCTGCTTCTTCTGGCTGGCGCACCTGGCGGGCGAGGCGGTGCGTCAGCAGGCCGAATAACACGAAGGCGGCCATGATGGCGAGGACATAGCGGTACATGGCGATGTAGCCGACCGTGCCGGCCAGGCTGCCGAGGACGACGATGCCGGTGCTCGTGCCGATGTCCAGCATGTTGTAGAAGGTGGCGCTGGCGGCGCTGCGGCGATCGGCCCGGACGACATTGAGCATCCAGGTCATGAGTGCCGGCAGCAGGAGGCCGGCACCGAGGCCGTAGAAGACGGAGGCGGTGAGCAGCATGGGCAGACTGCCTGCTGCGAGGATCAGGGCAAGGGCCACGCAGTAGAGCAGGGCGCCTGGAATCACGACGGCAAAGGCGCCGTAGCGGTCGAGAAGGCGACCGCCGAACGGGCGGGAAAGGAAGATGAAGACGGTTCCCACGATGAAGAACAGGCCGGCGCTCTGGATGCCGGCTTCTGCTGCCATCATCGCGATGAACGTGTTGACGCTGCCGTAAGCGGCGCCGAAGAGGATGGTCAGGATGGCGGGGATGCCAGTCCCTGCCTCATAGAGGCGGTTGCGGAAGGAGAGATGAACGGCCGGCACCGGGAGTGCAGGCTCTCGCTCGGCTGTGCGGTCCTGGCGGGCGGCAAGAAGCGCTGCGAGCGTCGCGACGCCAGAAGCGATGAACAGGGCCCAGGGGCTGATGTCGGAAAGCAGCACCAGGCCGAATGCCGGGGCCAGTGCCATCGCGATCGTGCTGCCAAGGCCGAAGTAGCCGATGCCCTCACCGCGGCGCGAGGCCGGGATGACGTCAGCGACCAGCGCTGCGGCGAAGGTCGTGCTGAGTCCGAAGCCGAAGCCGTGGATGACGCGGGCGATGACGATGGCACCGATGGAATCCAGCAGTGCGTATCCCGCCGTTGCCAGCAGGGAGAAGAGAAGACCGGCATAGAGACAGGTCTTCTTGCCGAAGGCACGCACGCCGGTGTCGGTGAACAGGCGGATGAAGATGGCGGAATACCCAAAGATGCCGGCAATCAAGCCAATCTCTGAGCCAGATGCACCCAAGCTTGCCACGTAGATGGGCAGGGTTGGGAGCAGGATATGGAATCCGGCAAACAGCAGGCCATTTGCCGCAGTCAAAGCAATGAAATCTCGGGACCAAAGTTTTTCTGTTGTCATGAAGACGACCACTCCTTTTCAATATGAATATTAACTAGTTAATTTACGTTGCGTTAACTAGTTTAATCTATTTGGCGCACTTTGTCAAAGGATAAATGTTGACATATCCCTGGCTGGAGTGCGTGGGTGTTCAGAAATAGCGCTGCCGGATGGCGTGGATGGCTTCATCGAGGCTGCTCGGGCGGAAGTGGATGCCGTAGCCGACGAAGATCGGCGGCGTGGCGAAGCGCGGCAGGAGCTTGACGGCGATACGCCCGCCGAGGTCGTAGAAGAAGATGTTGTAGCTCTGCGTCTGGCTGCCGAAGTGATGCGTGAGGAAGTCGACGATGATCTGGATGAAGTCGGCCGTCGTGTCGATGGCAGCTGACGTGAGCTTCTTTGGCAGGATGTTGAACTCCCAGAAGCCGATGCGCGGCACATCGGAGACATTGAGGGTGACGCCGTCGCGCTCGCAGATGACGGGGCCTTCGAACTCTTCCGGGTGGCAGAGCAGCTCCTTCTTCACGTGTGGAAGGCCGACGAGCTGCATGTGGGGGTGGCGGATGGTGCCGCCGGAGAGCGGTCCGTAGTTCTTGAAGAAGAGCACGGCCTCATAGCGGCCGCTTTCTCTGAGCTCCTGCCACATGCGGAGCCCGAAGCGGATGAGCGCGTGCATGTGCTCCTTCGTGTAGGCGGGCATGTCACTCTTGCATTCGCGTCCCTCGATGAGCACGAACTGGTCGGCGCCTTCAATGACATTGTATTTGTTGCGCAGGAAGATCATGTCGCCCTCCGTTGCGATGACATCCGTCAGGTTCGCGCGGTCGCAGAACGGGCAGGCCTGCTCGCGGTGGCGTATTGTTTCGGGTTTATGGCGGGCTGCGCTGACGTCGAAGCCCATGAGATTGATGTCCATGCTGCTTTCCTCTCTATATTTGTCAAGAAACTACTGGATTGATTCGTCCAATAATGATATAATCTCAATGTTGAGTACCATTATAGCGGTATACGGACGTTTTTGCAATTTGAGAGAGGCGGGGGAACCTGCCTTTCTTCTTTCCTAGTTCCAGCTGGTTCCAGCAGTTTTCGCAAATCTATGCACGTAGGCGGTGTTTTCCATTAGCAAGCAAGATGTAGAGGCAAATGTGCAGTCGGTGCAGCAGCCTCAGAAGTCCCCGGAAGCGGGGAAGAAGTCCAGCAAGGGAGAGTCCTTCCTCAAGGGCACGTTCATCCTGACGATTGCCGGCTTTGTCGTCAAGGTCATCGGCTCCCTCAACTGGATCTTCGTATCGCGTATCCTCGGCGGTGAGGGTATCGGCCTTTACCAGATGGCCTTCCCAATCTATTTCTTCGCGATGACGGTCTCACAGGCCGGCGTGCCGGTGGCCATCTCCATCATCACGGCGGAGCGCGTGGCGCTCAAGGATATCTATGGCGCCAAGCGCGTCTTCCGCATCTCGATGGGACTGATGCTCGTCACGGGCCTTTTATTCTCCATCCTGACGTATTTCGCAGCGGACTGGCTCATCGAGTGGCACTTCATCCGCGATGCGCGCGCGTACCTCTCGATGGTCGTGCTCGCGCCGACGGTATTCTTCGTGACCTTCCTCGCGGCTTCGCGCGGCTACCTGCAGGGCTGGCAGCGCATGACGCCGACGGCCGTCTCGCAGATTGTGGAGCAGATCTTCCGCGTCATCACGATGATCCTCCTCGCGCAGCTCTTCCTGCCCTGGGGACTCGAGTACGCTTCGGCCGGCGCTTCGCTCGGCGCACTCGTCGGCGCGGTCACGGGCCTCATCGTGCTCGTCTACTACCACTGGAAGCTCGACCGCGATATCGAGCGCGACTACGGCCACGACATAAAGCCCTTGCCGGGCACGGAGCACGAGTCCATCCTCAAGATCATGCGCCGCATCTTCATGTTGTCGCTGCCAGTCTCGGCGGCGAGCATCATGCTGCCGGTCGTCTCGAACCTCGATCTCATGATCGTGCCGCAGCGTCTCGAGGTTGCGGGCTACAGCGTCAATGAGGCGACGGAGCTCTTCGGCTATCTGACTGGCATGGCTGTCCCGCTCGTCAACCTCTCATGCATCATCACGGCCTCGATGGCGATGAGCATTGTGCCAGCCATCTCGGAGGCGCGCGCGCTGCGCGACATGAAGCGCGTCTACAATCAGACGGCAGCCTCCGTGCGTATCTCGAACTTCGTCTGCTTCCCGGCCTTTGTCATCGTCTTCGTGCTCGCGACGCCAATCTCGTCGCTCATCTACAATGCGCCGGGCGCCGGCCCGGCCGTCATGATCTCGGCCTTCAGCATCGTGCTGCTCGGCCTGCATCAGGTCTCGACAGGCATCCTGCAGGGCCTCGGCCATCCGACCATCCCGATGGTCAACATGATCCTCGCGGCGGCGGCCAAAGTCATCCTCAACTGGGAACTCACGGCGCTGCCATGGCTCGGTATCATGGGTGCGGCCTGGGCGACTGCGGCGGACATGGGCGTCGCGGCCATCATCAACCTGTTCTTCATCTACAAGTTCATCGGCTACCGTATGGAGATCCCGCAGCTCTTGAAAACGCTGTTTGCCGCGGCAGTCATGGCGGTCGCCGTCTACTTCTTCTATGACTGGACGATGGCCTGGTGGAATATCGGTGCCATCTCGACGTTCGGCGCGGTGTTCTTCGGCTGCTTTGTCTACATCGCGGTCATGCTGCTCGTCGGCGGCCTGCTCGAGGATGACCTCGCACGCATGCCGATGATCGGCCGCATCGGCATCCGCATTCTGCGCCGCATCGGCGTATTCAAATCGTGAGAATATCATTTCGGAATAGATAGGGGGAACGCATCTTGAAGAAGCTCGTGCTCTTCTACAATCCTGTTTCAGGGCATGCGGCGTTCAAGAACAAGCTCGACTGGATGGTCGAGGCTTTTCAGCGCCGCGGCATCCTCGTCGTCTTTTACCGCACGCGCAAGGAGGGCAATGAGGCCTTCATCCCGTTCGTGCGCGAGGTAAATCCTGACGGCCTGCTCGTCGCGGGCGGCGACGGCACGGTCCATGAGATCGTCAACCTCATGATGAGGGGCCATCTCGACTTGCCGCTCGGCATCATCGGCAGTGGCACGTCGAATGACTTTGCGACGTATCTCGGCGTCAATGCGGACCTTGAGGCGTACCTCGATACTATCGTCTCGGGCCGCTTGCGCCGCGTGGACCTCGGTCTCGTGGACGGCACGTACTTCATCAATGTCGCAAGCGGCGGCGCGATGGCCTGCATCGCGCACGAGGTCAATGTGCGAATCAAGAATTCGCTCGGCAAGATGGCGTACTACCTCAAGGGCATCGGGGACCTGCCGAAGTTCCGCTACTTCCCGCTCAAGATCGAGGCGGATGGGATGCATTATGAGCTCGAGACGTTCCTCTTCGTCATCATCAACAGTCCGGTCGTCGGCAGCATGAAGAATGTGGCGCGCGGTGTGGCGGTCGATGACGGCAAGCTAGACCTGCTGTCAATTGGCAAGTGCAGCATCCCGAAGCTCATGAGCATCACGGCAGATCTCATCGCGGGGAAGCCGGTGTCGGAGCGGGAGAACGTGCTGCATGTGCAGGCGAAGTCGTTCTGCATCGAGTCGGGGATTCCCGTCGAGAGCGATATCGACGGCGAATGCGGGCCGATGTTGCCGCTGACGATCGAGACCGTGCCGCGTGCCGTAGCGATTTACTGCTGAAACACACATACAAATGCATATAAAAAGGCTGCGCATCAGGGGTACAACCGATGCGCAGTCTTTTTCAGTATGGAATGGATGGGATATGCGTTCCGGCTTCATCGTTCAGTCGAATGCTACCCCGGTATTATGCATCGTGATCATCGAGCTGGCCGAGGTAGTGGGCGACGAACTGCTGGGCGGTGCGGCCGCTGCGGCCGCTGTGGGTCATTTCCCAGCGGACGCCTGCGATGCGCAGTTCTTCTGGCGTCAGCTTGATGCCCTCTTTGCGCAGCATGTGGTCGATGATGGCGAGGTACTCTTTCTGGTCGGGAGCGTAGTACTGGATGATCAGGCCGAAGCGGTCGGAGAGGGAGATCGTCTCGTTCATGCTGTCGTCGCGGTAGACGTCGTCCTGGCTCTCGCTGCGGTCGCGCCAGCTCTCGCGGATAAGGTGGCGGCGGTTGGAGGTAGCGTAAATGAGGACGTTCTCGGGGCGCGATTCGACGCCGCCCTCGATGGCGGATTTGAGGTACTTGTACTCGGCATCGGATTCCTCGAAAGAGAGATCGTCGAGGAAGATGATGAAGCGCTTGCTGGCGAAGTAGCGCAGAGCGTCCATGATGTCGGGCAGGTGGCTGAGCTGGGGCTTGGTGAGCTGCAGGATGCGCAGGCCGCGGCTGTAGTAGACGTTGGCGAGGGCCTTGACGGCGGAAGACTTGCCAGTGCCGCGTGCGCCGACGAGCAGGACGTTGTTGGCGGGTTTGCGCTGGACGAAGGCTTCGGTGTTGTCAATCAGCTGCTCTTTCTGGTGCGCGTAGCCGATGATGTCTTCCATCTGCATGGCCTCGAAGTGGCGGATGCCGATGAGGCGCTGGAGCTTCGCATCCCAGCGGAAGGCTTTGAAGGAGGCGATGTCGCCGTAGCCGAAGCTCTGGTAGTAGCGCAGCAGGGCCGCGGCGAAATTTTCGGCAGTGCGGGCGTTCTTGAGCAGCTCTTCGAGTGCGGTCGAGGCCTCTGTGTGGAGCGGCACGGTCGGCTTGTAGGCGTCGAGCAGCGTCAGGTCGAGGTAGAGGCTCGCTGGCTCAGTCAGGAAGGGCAGGAGCAGCGTGAGGTCGTGCAGGAAGGCCTGCTTGAGGCTCGTCCCGACGGGGCTGTCGTGCATCTCGATGGTCTGGGCAGCGAGGTTGGGGTCGTGCACGAGCAGGTAGATGATGTAGCTGCGCAGCAGGTTGCCGTGCAGGCCGACATCTTCAGCCGTCTCGATGATTTTCGCGGCGCACGGTCCTGTCTGGCGCTTGTCGCCGTCGAGCACGGCCATCAACGATTGGATGGCCGTGTCATCGAGCAGGCTGCGGCAGATCAGCAGTTTGTGCAGATTCGGGTATTCAGACATGGTAATTCCTCCTGATAAAATGCATGTGTTACTGAGATAGTCTCCTCATTATACTCTGTATCGGCATGATTGTAAACATGTAAACCGAGATTCAGGCATGTGAGGCGTTCGTGAGGAAGTGCGGCGAGCTGGTGAAATCGCTCTGCTTGAGGCTCGCGAGCGGCGCTTCTGCGGGCAAGGCCAGGGCGCGCAGTTCGGTGGCCTTGGTGTCGAGGGCGAGCATCGCCTGCAGCGGTGTCAGGCAGCCTTCGAGGCGCTGGCGGGAGTGGAGTGCGGCGCTGACCTTGGTGATGAGGGGGAGCGTGCTGCGCTTCTTGATTTCGTGCAGGAGCTCGCGGCCTGTCTCGTCAAAGGCGAGCACGCGCGCGTATAGAGGGCCTGTCTCATCGGCGGTACGGGCAGCATGCTCCGTCGAACCGAGCAGCAGATGCGGGATGATGCGGCTGATACGGCTCGCGGGATAGCGGCTGGTGACCATCTTGGCGAGGAGTCCTGCAAGTGAACGGCTCTGTGCGCTCTTGGCGAGCAGCCGGTTCGCAAGCCCTTCCTGCAGGCCGAAGACCGCCTTGAGTTCGCCTTCCTGCATCGTCAGCAGCCGCGCGAGCAGGGGGGCAAAGAGACGCTCCGTCGAGGCGATCTCCGCGGGGCATGCCTGACGGATGGCAGTGTACGTCGCCTCGGGCAGGGACTCCTCCAGTGCCGCGAAGTCGGGCTGCGCTTTTGCGAGCTCTCTGCGGATAGCCGAGGAGCTGGCAAAGTGGCCGAGTGACGGCGCATGGTAGCCCGCGCCGCGCCGCGCGACTAGCAGCGGCTCGATGCCCGGTGCATAGTGCTGCAGTGCGCGCAGGTACTCGATGGCGAGGATGTTGTTGGGCTGCCGCAGAAGATCCGCCGCAAGGCCGCTCTCCTGCGCTAAGATCGCAGTCAGGGCCTTTGCGTATGAAGCGCCTGCGCGCAGGGCTTCATGGAGCTTTGCCTGCGTCTCTGGTGCGTCGATGGTGCGGGCTGCTGTCATGAGCGGCGTGAGTTCGGGGCATTCCGCGCCAAAGGAAAGCGTCTCGACACAGCCGAGCCCCTGCAGCAGACGCACGCCGCCGCGCGCGAAGTCCTGGGCACTGCGGCAGGCGAAGAGGAAGGGCAGTTCGAGGACGAGCTGGCAGCCGCCGCGCACGGCGAGGTCCGCGCGCTGCCACTTGTCAAAGATTGCCGCCTCGCCGCGCTGCGTGAAACTGCCGCTCATGACCGCGACGATGGCCGCTTCATCGTGGAAGCGGGAGCGGATGGCCTCGCGGACGGCGCGGAGCTGATAGGCGTGGCCCTGATGGAAGGGATTGTATTCGGCTATGATGCCAATGACATGCATAAGGGAGCTCCTTTCGTAAGAAAATTTAAAACCAGATATAGAGCAAAAGGGCAGGGAGGGGGACTTTCCGGTTTCGTCACTCCGTTAAATGGGCCGCATGCATTGTTCGTCTTTCCGATGTTCATTCGCCGCCTGACGCGGCGTTCTGACATCTCGATGCAAGATGATATGCGGTGCGTCCCATCCCGTTGGGCAATCACTCCGTTCCTGCAAGCGGAAAGGCCCCCTCCCTGCCTAGTTGCGTTTTGCAAAACGAGCGCTTTGAAGCCTGGAGCGTGCGGCGCATGAACTCAGGGCGGGGGAATGTGTTTCGCCTGCAGGAGCGAAGCGACCGCCCGCAGGGCTGGCCCCCGAGGAACTATGGCAAAGGAGATGGATGTGAGAACGGCGCGGCAGGCGGCGAGGCGTCTTGGCCCGTTTTTCTTTCATGGGGGCCATTTTAGCGGAGCGACGAAGCCGGAACATGTTTCCCCGCACCTTTGTTATTGTACCAGATTTTGATGAATGGATAAGGGAAATCCATTTCCGCTCCTCCAGTCTAGCAGAAGCCCCCTTCCGCGTCCAATCTGTTTGGGCTTTTCCTGTGGATATGGTATACTAGGATATACGGGCAGTCATCGGGCTGTCTTTTTCATAGAAGGAATCGGCTTGACCGATGTGTATAGATACGAAAGAAGAGAAGAAAGGATATGATAACAGAATGACGAAAAAGAAGGTAGTCGTCGCGATGAGCGGCGGCGTGGACAGCTCGCTTACGGCGGCGCTGCTCAAGGAGCAGGGCTATGAGGCCATCGGTGTGACGATGCGCCTGTCGGAGGAGAGCCGTGATTTTGATGAGAATGACCGCGGTTGCTGCAGTCTCAGCAGTGTCGACGACGCGCGCCGCGTGGCGGAGATCATCGGCATCCCGCACTATGTCATGAATTTCAAGGAGATGTTCCAGGAGAAGGTTATCGACTACTTCCTGGCGGACTACGCGAAGGGATGGACGCCGAATCCTTGCATCGCCTGCAACCGCTATGTCAAGTTCGAGGGCCTCCTGCAGAAGGCGATGGAGCTCGGCGCGGAATACGTTGCGACGGGCCACTATGCGCGCATCGGGCAGGATGAGACGGGCCGCTATGTGCTCAAGAAGGGCATCGACACACACAAGGACCAGTCGTACGCGCTCTACCACCTCAACCAGCAGTCGCTTGCGCACTTCCTGATGCCGCTCGGCGACTACACGAAGGTGGAGACGCGCGAGCTGGCGGAGCGCTACAAGCTGCCCGTCGCCCACAAGCCGGACAGCCAGGAGATCTGCTTCGTGCCGCACGATGACTACAAGGCATACCTGCGCGCGAAGAATCCTGCCTGCCTGCATCCTGGCGATATCGTCGACCTTGCGGGCCATGTGCTCGGCCATCACGAGGGCGTGCCTCTCTACACGATCGGCCAGCGCAAGGGACTCGGCATCGCGCATCCGGAGCCGCTCTACGTCGTGGACCTCGACATGGCGCATGACCGCGTCATTGTCGGCGGAGCAAAGGATGTCTATGCGGACGGCCTCATAGCGGGCGACCTCAACTGGATTGCCATCGATGCACTCGAGGCACCCATCGCGGTCACGGCCAAGGTACGCTACGGCCGTCGCGAAGGCCGCGCGCATGTCGAGCCGCTTGCGGGTGGCAAAGTGAAGGTTCGCTTTGAAGAGCCGCAGCGCGCGGTGACGCCGGGGCAGTCGGTCGTCTTCTACGACGGCGATACGGTCGTTGGCGGCGGCATCATCGAGAAGGCACTGCGGAAGGGGGAAGAGGTATGACACTGGAATCCAGCAATACGACGGTCGGCATCCTCTACGACATTGAGAATGCGCCGTTTGAGATGCTCAACTACACACTCGGTAAGGCGCGCCGATTCCAGCCGTGCCGCACGATCGTGATCTCGGATTGGGAGGAGCGCCCCGAACAGAAGCGCTGGGAGAAGCTCCTGCGCCGTCCGGGCTTCACGTTCCGCCAGATCAGCAGGACCTTCCTCGGCAAGAACTCGCTGGACTCGGCCCTCTACGATTCGGCAAAACTGCTCTACGAAGAGGGCGTGCGCCGCTACTTCATCATCACGACGGACTCGGATTTCGTGCGCATCGCGCAGATGCTCAACTCGAAGGAGAAGTCCTATATCATCGGTGTTGGCACGAAGCAGGCCAGTGAGACATTGCGCAATGCCTACGATGAATTCATCGTGTATCCAGCGGAGGAGAAAGAGACTGTGAGAAAGAAACACGCGCGCAAGGGCGCAGAGGCGGGCGAGAAGGCTGAAGTGGCTCTCGAGCAGACTGATACCAAGAAAGCCGAGCCGAAAAAGGATGCCAAGTCCAAGAAGGCCAAGGCAAATAAAGCCGAGAAGAACGAGAAGGAAAAAGCGGTGAAAGCCGAGAAGCAGGAAAAAGCGGCCAAGGCCGCAAAAGCTGCAAAAGAGACGAAGAATGCAAAAGAGGTAAAAGAAGCAAAGGAGGCAAAGCCTGCCAAGGCTGCCAAACAGGTGAAAGCCGCAAAACCGGCCAAGAATGCGAAGCCGGGCAAAGCGGTGAAAGCCGAGAGCGCCGAGAAAGCAGAGCAGGCCAATCATCAGGAAGCTGCGACTGCACCGGTGCCATCTCCTGCGGTCCAGCATGAGCACAAGAGCAAGGCGGCCGCACTGCCGGAAGGCACGTTTGCCGTGCGCCTGCCGAAGACGCTTCGCAAGCAGCTCGAAGCGCGCATGCAGGAAGAGGAAGTCACGATGGATGAACTCATCACGTATCTTTTGACGCGCGGTCTCTCCCGATGATAGCGATGACAGATGGACAATGATTGATGGAAAGGATATATACAAATGAAACGAGAAGAACTGGTCCTGTTCTACCAATTCCGTGATGACGAGAAGCTCGCGCTCGCACAGAAGACGCTGCACCGCCTCGGCATACACACAAAAGTGCTGCCGGAAGAGGCGTGGCGCGAGAAGATCGGCTATTTGCTGGGCCTAAAGGGCTTCCGCGCGGCCAATCCAGAGGATTACGAAGGCGACCCGTTCGTCTTCCCGCATGAGGTCATGGTCCTGCAGCACATCCGCAACAAGCGCCTCGACGCCGTTCTCAAGGCCCTCAAGGACGCCGGTGTGCCGCAGGTCCACTACAAGTCGGTCGTCACGCCGTTCAACACGCTCTGGACACTGCGCCGCCTTTGCGAGACGATGCAGAAGGAGCATGCGGCGATGATCGAGATGGAAGAAGTGAAGGAAAAGAAGAAGCAGGAGGCTGCAGGCGACGGCGATGAATGACACGGAACGCGATCTGAGCAAGGGCGCGGGCGGGAAGCCGGAGAGACCCGGTGCGGCGGGAAAAGCTGAACCAGTGGATCGGACAGCAAGCCGTGGCCGCACGGCCTCACTCGACAAGACGGCGCGCCTCGACGATACGCAGGAGTTGCCACCTGACCTTGCAGCTTCGGCAGCGACTGAGGAAGAGCCCATCCAACAGCCCTTCCCGCAGGCGGGCGGATCTGCAGCTGGCGGCGATGTGCGCGAGCTCGCACCCGACAAGGATCTGCAAGAACAGGCAAAGAAGCAGGCAGAGGCCAGGAAAAAACAGCAGAGCTGGCCCGTGCGCCACAAGAAGGCGCTGCTGCTCGGCGTTGGCTTCCTCATCGCTGTCTTCATCGGTTTTGCGCTCGCTGGCTATCGCCAGGACCAGGCCGACCTCCAGAACAACGAGCGCCAGCATCAGGAACAGCAGATGCAGGAGCGCGCACAGAAGCTCGATGCACAGGAAAGCGACCTGCAGAAACAGCGCCAGGCTCTCGAGGCCAAGAAGAAGGCGCTTGAAGAGAAACAGCGCAGTCTCGAGCGCGAGCAGGGCCGCATTGAAGGGCGCGGTCAGGCCCTGCAGGACAGCGCCGATGGTGAATCGGGTGTCCAGAAGTTCCTCGACAAGGTGACAGGGCAGGCAGAGAAGAAGCAGAAGGCCGCAGAGGAGAACCGGCGGCAGGGTGCTGATGCCGCCGCATCAGCTGCCAGTGTGCAGCAATCCCTCGACGATGCCCAGTCGATGCTCGACGACGTCCAGCAGAAGCTCGACGATGTGCAGTCCATGAAGAATGAGGCTGGCAGGGTCAAGGACAAGGCGGCGAGTGCGTATGCGGAAAACAAGGACACGATCGACACTGTGCTCTCCTATGCCAAGGAGGGCGCCGCGATGCTCGGCAATCTGCTGCTCCCGTGAGCCTGTGACAATGCGATACAGGTGTTGTGCAGGCATACTGGATAGAAAGGAAATGTGAAAGTGAAGATGAAGATTTGGAAACGAGTAGGCTGCCTCGCACTTGCAGCCGCGGCGATGCTCGCAGTCGCTGGCTGCGGCACGGGCAGCCAGTCGGCTGGCTCGGGCAAGATGCAGGAGCTTTCCATCGGCCTGATGCCGGATACGGACTCCCTGCCATTCCTGATTGCCGAAGAGAAGGGTTACTTTGCAGACGAAGGCGTCAAGGTCAATCTCAAGCCGTTCAAGAGCGCGATGGATCGTGATTCTGCCATGCAGAGCGGCCATCTCGACGGCGCTGTCTCCGACATGCTCGCCGCTGCCTTTGCCAAGGACGGCGGTTTCGATGTCAAGGTCACATCCTCGACGGACGGCAGCTACAAGCTCATCGCCGGCAAGGCAGAGCCCGCCGCAGATGTCAAGGGCCTGCGCGGCAAGGATGTCAGCGTCTCGCGCAATACGATCATCGAGTACGTGACGGACGAGATCCTCGCGAAGGATGGCCTGAAGGGCGATGACATCAACAAGGTCATCATCCCGCAGATCCCGACGCGCCTCGAGATGCTGCAGAACGGCAAACTCGCTGCCGCAACGCTGCCTGAGCCGATGGCCAGTATCGCCATCTATAACGGCGGCCGCCTCCTCAAGAGCTCCGATGACCTCGGCATCAACCCGGGCGTCATCCTCTTCACGGATAAGGCCACCAAGGACAAGCAGAAAGAAATCCAGGCGATGTACCGCGCCTACAACCGTGCCGTCGATTACCTCAACAATGCGCCGCGTGAGGAATACATTGACTTCGTCATCGAGAAGGCCGGTTTCCCGCCTGCCGCCAAAGAGGCGCTGAAGCTGCCGACGTACCACAAGGCAGCACTGCCGAAGGAGCAGGACGTGACGGACTGCATCAAGTGGCTCAACGACAAAGATTTGGTAAAGGAGACGTACGGGTATGATGACCTCGTCATCAATCTGCTCGGCGAATGAAATGGCATATGAATCCAACTGACATGATTGCATTCGACCACATGACGGTGCGCTACCGGAGTGCGGAGCGTGCTGTAGCTGTTGCGATTGCCGATGTCAGCCTGACCGTTCCGCAAGGAACGGTTTGTGCTATCATCGGCCCTTCAGGCTGTGGCAAGTCGACGCTCCTGCGGGCAGTGGCGGGGCTCGTGCAGCCTGAGGGCGGCTGCGTGAAGATTGCGGGCGGCAAGGCGGATCCGAAGAAGTACCGCATCGGCTTCATGCCGCAGAACTACGGCCTGCTGCCGTGGCAGACAGTGCGCGAGAACATCGTGCTGGGCTGCCGCATCCGTCACGACTGGCACGCGGGCCGCGAGGAGGATGAAGCGAGGCTGGCGCGGCTCATGGCAGCACTCCACATCGAAAGGCTCGCCACGCGCTACCCGCATGAGCTCAGCGGCGGCCAGCAGCAGCGCGTGAGCCTCGCACGCTCTTTCCTGCTGCAGCCGGACATCCTGCTGATGGACGAGCCCTTCTCGGCGCTCGATGCCATCACGCGCGAGGAGATGCAGGACGTTTTCCTAGCGCTCTGGCAGGAGCAGCATGTCACGACGCTGCTCGTTACGCATTACGTCGAGGAGGCGCTCTACCTCGGGCAGAAGATCGCGCTGATGGCGGCAGATCCAGGCCGCATCGCGCGCGTCTTCGACAATCCGCTCGGCGGTCATCCGGAACAGCGCGGCAGCCGGGAATTCTTTGAGATGAGCCGTGCCCTGCGCGAAGAGATACGGGGCATCAGCGCACAGCATGCAGGAGAGGGGGCGGCGTCATGAAGGGCATCTCGCACACCCTGCTCTCATACCTTACTGCAGCTGTCTTCCTGCTCGCAATCTGGTGGGGGCTCGCGCTGCTGCTCGAGCTGCCCATCGTGCCGACGCCCGATAAGGTGTTCGTGCGCTTGACAAACGTCTTCGCGCGCGACATCCTCGAGCACGCGGCCTACAGCCTCTGGCGCATTGCAGCAGGCCTCGGTTTGGCTGTCTGCATCGGCTATCCGCTCGGCGTCATCATGGGCTACTTCCGCCAGGCCGACCGCTTCCTGTCCCCGGTCGTCTACCTGACGTACCCAATCCCGAAGATCGCGCTGCTGCCAATCCTCATGCTGCTCGCCGGTGTCGGCGAGCTCTCGAAGGTCCTCATGATCTTCCTGATCATCGTCTTCCAGGTCGTTGTGGCGGTGCGCGACGCCATCCGCACGCTGCCGGAGGAGCGCTATTATCCACTCTACTCGCTCGGCGCCTCGCTTGGCCAGATCTTCCGTTTCGTCATCCTGCCGGCCTCCCTGCCGAAGTTCATCACGGCCATCCGCGTCGCGATGGCGACGGCCGTCTCTGTGCTGTTCTTCACGGAGACGTTCGGCACGCAGTATGGCATGGGCTACTACATCATGGATGCCTGGCTGCGCGTCAACTACTTGGAGATGTACGCGGGCATCCTCGTCCTCAGCGTCATGGGACTCCTGCTCTTCGGGCTCATCGACTGCTTTGAGCATGCGGTTTGCCGCTGGCAGCGGAAGTGAGGCGCTTGGCTTGAAAAAATTTGTTTTTGTGGTGCTCATGCTGCTCGTCGGCGCGGGCTGGGCCGGCTTCCATGCGCCTGAGCTCTTGCCGCAGGCGCAGCGGTTGGCAGATGATGCGTTGAGTCACTTCGAGCGCGATGACGGGGCCATCCACGTCGAGGGCAGCGGCGCGGCCCTGCCGGATGTCAAGAAGGCGGCTTCTGCCTTTGACGGACTGACACAGGAAAAACTCGGCGCCGTGCGCCATCATTCTGTCCGCGTATTCGTGGCCGCCTCCGATGCGGATTACCGCCGCATCCTCAAGGAAGAGTTCTCGCTCTCCGACGAGGAGGCGCAGGAGGTCGCCGCCATCTCGGGCGGCTGGTCGGGCGGGCGCCTGCATGTCACGGCGGTCAACGCGAAGGCCGGCGTCATGGACAGCCATAGCGACCGCTATGCGACGACGGCGCACGAGCTCTTCCACCAGCTCCAGTACGAGCTGAGCCGCGGGCGCGACACGGACAAGGAAGCCTTGTTCTGGCTGGAAGAGGGCTCTGCTGACTATGTCGGCGCCATGATGGCCGAGCATCTCGGCGGCCGCAAGCTCGCGCGTTGGCAGAATGATGTGCTCGACGATCTCTTAGGCGCGCCGCACGCCGCGCGCCCCGACCAGCTCATCCACCTGGAATTTGCCGAGCGCAAGGCTATCATGGCAAAGGAATACCACGCCTACGAGATGGCCGACATGATGACCGTGCAGCTGCTTGCGCGCTTCCCCGAAGAGCAGCGCGGCCAGAGACTCGCCGCCTACTTCACCGCCCTCGGTGAGGGAAAGTCAGGGGAGGAGGCGTTTGCGCAGACTTTCGGCCTGACGCTCGACGATTTCCTCCAGGAGTTTGCCGCCTGGTGGCAGGCGCAGAAGAGCGAGCCGGCCAAGATACAGATCGAGGCATGCGAGGGCGTGACCGACGGTCAGGTCGACTCCTACGCCGCCGAGGCCGAGGCCGTGCAGTCGCTCTTGCAGCGCCGCTTCGGCCAGACGCTGCGCGGCAGCTACACGCTCGTGCTCGCCAGTGGCAAAGAAGAGCTCGCACAGGCCGTCAGCGTGCGTTCTGATATGACGTTCGATGAAGCGCGGAAGAATGTCGGCGAGAGCCTCTGGCTCGAGAACGGCAGCACGGTCTTCCTCGATGCGGCAGCACTAGACTCGCGCCGCCAGCAGATCTTCAGTATGGGCGTCATGATCACGCGCATCATGGAGGCACAGGCCATGGGCGGCACCGAGCAGGAAGTCGCCTGGCTTGCGCGCGGCACGGCCTATCTCATCGGCACGCTGCGCCTCAGCGAGGAAGGGCTCGGCAGCTTCGAGGATTACCGCCGCAGCTGGCTCAGTGTGCTCCAGGAGAAGGGGCGCTTCCCCGATGGCGCAGACTTGACCGCGCCAGAGTCCTATGACAGGGCTGTCGCTTCGTTCGGCGATGAGTCGTGCTCGCTCGTCGCGGAGCTCACCGCGCATGACCTGCTGGCGCGCCGCGGCTGGGGCAGCTTTGCCAAGTGGATGCGCGCCACAAGTCTAGCGGGCGGCGACGGCGAGAAGGCCTTCCGCAGCACTTACGGGGAAGGCGCATCCGCCTACGCGTCAGCAGCGTCCACGAAGCTGCTCCGCGAGGTGCAGGACATGTATACACGCTAGCCCTCTTTACAAATGGATGAGGCTGTGCTAACATAGGGATTGTTCAAGCGGGTGCGCTCGAACGAGACGAATAGTCATATGGCAATGGCGCCATGCAGAGGTGATACTTCCGATTCGTATGATCGGGATGTTTTTTCTGCATGGCTTTTTTGTTGCTTAATTTTAAAAAGGGTGGTATAAACATGGACGAGTTACTTTATGTGATTCCTGCAAACTCCGAAAAAGAAGAAATCCTGAACACGCTCAAAGCACATCCCGAGATCAAGTTCGTATCGCTAGTCGGCATCGATATGGCCGGCAACGATACGGATGAGAAGATCCCGATGCGCATCTTCCTCAAGGATATCGATGAGTTCTATGCTGGCACGGCTGTCCAGACGGATGGTTCTTCCGTCGTGCTGACGGGCATCGCCACCCTGAACAACGCGAAAGTCGATATGCCGGTCGATCCTTCCGTCAACTGGTTCGTCGACTACAACATGGAGAACTACGACGAGGAGACGGGTAAGCCAATCGGCACGCTGCGCATTCCGTCCTTCCTGATCCACGAAGGCAAGCGCGTCGATTCGCGCGCTGTCCTCGCTGACACGCTCGCCTATGTCAAGAAAGAGCTGATGGCCCTCTTCAAGGAGCACCCGCAGATTTCCGGCATCGAGAGCGTCAACGGCACGGATGTGACGGACATCCAGTTCACCTCCGCTACGGAGCTCGAGTTCTGGGTCAAGACGCCGCTCGAGGATGCTGCCATCGAAGAGATGTCCGCTTCGCAGGTCCTGCAGGAGCAGTACTGGGAGCGCACGCACGGCATCGTCCGCACGGCTATGGAGCAGTGCCTGCTCGTTCTCGATAAATACGGCTTCAAGGTCGAGATGGGTCATAAGGAAGTCGGCGGTCTCAAAGCACAGATTGACGAGAGCGGCCGCATGACGCACGTCTGCGAGCAGCTCGAGATCGACTGGCGCTTTGCAGATGCCCTGCAGGCTGCCGACAATGAGCTCTTCGTTCGCACGATCGTAAGAGAGGTCTTCCGTGGCATGGGCCTCGAAGTCAACTTCAAGGCAAAACCGATGATCGGCCTGGCTGGCAACGGCGAGCACACGCACATCGGCATGGCTGCCATCACGAAAGACGGCAAGCTCCACAACCTTTTCACGGCTGATGACCAGAAGAAAGACTTCATGAGCGCCATCGGCTACGGCTCCCTCATGGGCCTGCTCAAGAACTACGAGGTCATCAACCCGTTCGTCTCCGCTACGAACGATTCCCTCAACCGCCTCAAACCGGGCTTCGAGGCTCCGGTCTGCGTCGTCACGTCCCTCGGCCATACGCCGGAGATCCCGTCGCGTAACCGCACAATCCTCACTGGCCTGATCCGCGATCTCAGCAACCCGTATGCAACGCGCTTCGAGCTGCGTGCATGCAACCCGTACACGAATACGTACCTCGTCCTCGCAGCCATCTATTCGGCCTGCCTCGACGGTGTCAAGGCCTGCGCTACGCATACGACGGCAGAATGCCTCGCCGAGATCTCCAAGGATGCCGGTGAAGAGGGCTTCTACCTCGAGAAAGACCGCGCATACCGCAGTGAAGATGATGTCTTCGAAGACTACACGGAAGAAGAGCGCACGCGCCTCTTCGGTGCTCCGCCGGCTACGGTCTGGGAGAACATGCAGAACTTCGAGAACTACCCGGCAAAGCTCGCCGTCATCACGGCTGGCGGCGCACTGCGTGACCAGATCATCGAAGCCTTCCGCGCTGGTGCTCTGACGCGCTGGAAGACCGAGCTCATCGCCCGCATCATCCCGGAGAACCGCGACATCGTCCGCGCAGCCAAGGAAGCCAAGACGGACTTCGTCACCGACCTCGATTCCTACAACTGGAACAAGATCAACGGCATCCGCAGCTACCTCGCCAAGGACAGCATCGATGAGAAGTCCCTCTTCACGCTCCTTATCAACGCCCTCAACGATGGCGATTACGCAACGGCATCCGGCCTGCAGGTCGAGATGTACGACAAAGTCGAAGAGCTCAAGAGCCTCTACGACTCCTACGTCAAGAACATGATCTGATTGCCACCGGCAACCAGAGACAAAAAGGCACCGCCTCGGCGGTGCCTTTTTTGTGTGTGAAGGAATACAGTGGTGCCATGTCGAATGCTAACAATATGAAATAGAACGTGACTGATGGACAGTATGCTATCGAGAAGGTGGTATCATGACGATGACGAAATCAGAAATTGATGCATCGAATCTGAAAGTCATTCTGCATTCTAAACGGGCAAATATCTACTATTTGGAGAAGTGCCGGGTTATGCAGAAGGACGGACGTGTCCTTTATCTAACGGAGGGCAAGCGTGAGAATCAGTACTGGAATATTCCGATTGCCAATACGACGGTTCTGTTGCTGGGAATGGGTACATCCATCACGCAGGCTGCCATGCGCATGCTGTCTATGGCTGGCGTCATGGTTGGATTTTGCGGCAATGGCGGGACGCCGTTGCTTTCCGGCGTGGAAATTGAATGGCTCAGCCCGCAGAGTGAATACCGGCCAACAGAGTATGTGCAAGGGTGGCTGTCCTTTTGGTTTCAGGCAGACAAGCGGTTGGCGGCAGCGAAAGAGTTCCAATTGAAGCGGTGTCAGTTCATCGAGCAAGTCTGGCAGAAGGACCGCGATTTGCAGAGCTGGGGCTTCTATGCAGATGATGATGAAATCGAGTCTGCCATGCAACGCTTCCGCCAAGTCATCCAGCAGGCTGTGGATATCAAACAGCTGCTGGCCGGTGAGGCAGTCTTCACGAAAGCACTTTATAAGTATGCGAGTGAGCATGTCAATATGCCGGATTTTGTTCGCCTTCATGATGCTCCTGCGGGAGATAAAGCCAATATTTTCTTGAATCACGGCAATTACCTAGCCTATGGCCTGGCTGCGGTCACACTCTGGGTACTGGGGATACCACATGGCTTTGCCGTCATGCACGGGAAGACGCGGCGCGGTGCCCTGGTCTTCGATGTTGCAGATCTCGTAAAAGATGCCATTGTTCTGCCGGGCGCATTTATCTGTGCCGAAGATGATCTCAGGGATCAGGAGTTCCGTTCGTACTGCCTGCAGAAATTCACGGAGCACAAGGTATTGGACTTCCTGTTTGAAGAAGTGAAGTATGTGAGTCAGTTATGGGGAAAGGAGGGCCCTGTATCATGATGGTGCTGTTTACAAGCCGCAGCGAGAAGAAAGCCCTGCTGACGGTTCGCCGTATCCTGGATCAATTTGCAGACCGCATCGGCAATGATACGTGGCAGACCATCATGACACAGGAGGGCGTACAGGAAGTCAAGACACTCTTGCGCCGGAGTGCGACGAAAAGCACGGCTGTGTCCTGTCGCTGGATTCGCTCGCGCAATCGCAGCCAGCTCCTCTGGGTGGTGGGAAATCGCGACAAATTCAACGAAGAAGGCATGGTGCCCGTCAACACAACGAAAAAGAACATCCTGCATAAGGAGTGGGAGGGCGGCTGGCCCTATCTTGCATTGATCAAAGCGTTGGTAGCGGTAGCAGCCCTTTTCCATGACTGGGGGAAGTCATCGGATCACTTCCAGGAAAAGCTGCGGTCATCGTCGATAGAAAAAGACCCCTATCGTCACGAATGGGTTTCCTGCCAGATGCTGGCGGCTGTGGCGAAACTCAGTGGTGACACAGAGGATGATGATGCGTGGATACGTCTCTTTATGGATGGTAAGCTGAAGAAGACAGCTTTGAAAAAGGAGATGAAAGACAGAGGCAGTCAGGCAGAGGCATTGCCGGATATGCCACCAATCATGCGCCTGATCGCTTGGCTGATTCTGTCACATCATCGCTTGCCCGTGACGCGGAATGAGATGGAGTGCAAAATCTGTGCGATGGAGCCACTTCTGTCTGCGGAGGCGCTCTTTTCAAAGGTTAAAGCTGACTGGGGGTATGAAGGAGTTGTCCCTGTCGCGAAAAATCCCTGCTTTGCGTTTTCGAGGGGATTTTTGCTGGATGATGGTGACTGGAACAAGTCGGTCAAAAAATGGCTGGCACGCCTGCTTCGGGAAAAAGCACAGTTGCAGCAGCTCCGCTCGGAATCGAACTCAGCTTTGCGTCCACTTCTTCTCTATGCGCGTGAAGCCCTGATGCTGGCCGATCACTTTGTCTCTTCTCAGAAGTGCCAGACGGATGTACCGACAGAGGAACAGAAGAAGGTTTTATATGCCAATACAGAGGGCGATAAGCTCTGTGATACACTGTCCTCGCATTTGGTTCGGGTGGCTGCGCAAGCCGTCAACATCGCGCACCAGCTGCCGCTCTTTGCCAGCGAGATGGATGTGACAGACACAGTACGTTTCAAACCGGCAAAAGCACCGTATCAATGGCAGGATAAAGCAGTCCGCGAAGTCCAAGCGGCAAGGCAAGAGGGGGCGGAGCAAGCTTGGTTCATCCTGAATATGGCAAGCACGGGCTGCGGCAAGACTACCGCAAATGCCAAACTGATGCAGGCATTGTCGCCCAATGGCAAGTCGATGCGCTATACGTTAGCGCTGGGGCTCCGCTCGCTGACGCTCCAGACTGGTAGCGAATATCAGGAGCGCATGCATCTGACGAATGATGAATTGGCCATCATCATCGGTTCTTCAGCTGTTGAAGAATTGTATCGTCAGGAAAAGCAGTCAGATGTTGTAGATACTGCGGATTCAGAAGAGAAAGGTTCTCCTTGTGAGATCGGTGGCGCTGGCGAAGAAGAACTTTTGGAAGATATGCTTTCCTTTGAAGATAACTTCACGCATGAACAGCTGAAGTATCTGGACATCTACCTGGATGGACGCAAAAATCCGCAGTCAAAGAAAAATGGAGCCTTCCTGTTCAAGCCAGTACTTGTTGCGACCATTGACCAGATCATCCGTGCGACAGAGGTGACGCGCGGTGGGCAGGGCTTGCTTCCGTTCCTTCGGATGATGTCAGCGGATCTCGTCATTGATGAAGTGGATGATTTCTCGCCGGAAGATTTGACGGCGGTCGCCCGCCTGGTTCATTTAGCTGGCGTACTGGGCCGCAATGTAGTCCTGTCTTCTGCGACGATTCCACCCGATTTAGCGCAGGGGTTCTATCAAGCTTATCAGGATGGCTTGTGCTGCTATAATGCATTCTCAGACAGGACAAAAACGCTAACGGCTGTCTGGGTGGATGAATTCCGTTCTGCATCTGCAACCATACCGCTGCAGCAGCCGAACCAGTATCGATTGGCCCATGAGAGCTTTGTCGAGAAGCGCGTCAAGAAATTACAGGCGCAGGTCGTGAAGCGAAAAGCTGTCTTGGTTCCGTGTCAGCCTCAGACGACGAAAGAACTGTCATGGCAGTCGTATGTTGCAGCGATGAAGCAGGCCGTCCTGCAGCTGCATGGGAGTTACCATGTCGTTGACGAGAAGACGAACAAGGAAGTTTCATTTGGACTCGTACGATTTGCCAATATCGATCCGTGTGTCAATATGGCTCTTGCCCTGCTGTCAGCTGACTGGCCAGATGATACGGCAGTTTTCGTCATGTGCTATCACAGTCGCCAAGTCCTGCTGCTGCGTCATGAACAGGAAGCGTATCTCGACCATGTCCTGCGCCGCAAGCAGGAACGCGGGGTACAGGTATCCTTCCAGGATACCATTCTTCGCAGCCATTTGGATGGCCATCGTGAGAAGCGTTGTATTTTTCTGGTGGTGGCTACTCCAGTGGAGGAAATCGGCCGCGATCATGATTTTGACTGGGCAATCGTAGAGCCGTCCTCTTACCGCTCTATCATCCAGCTGGCGGGCCGCGTCCATCGTCACCGTCCATGCCTGCAGGATATATCCGCTCCGAACATCGGTGTCATGCAATTCAACTGGCAGGGCATGATGAATCCGGCACAGAGGGCAGTCTTTTGTCGGCCGGGTTTCGAGAAAGCCTCGCACTATCTGCTGCAGAGCCATGATATGAAGGAATTAGTGCCCGACGGTAATTGGGACCATATCGATGCCATTCCCCGCGTGCAGATTCCGAAGCCGCTTTGTCCAAAGTCGAGGCTGATTGATCTGGAGCATCAGAGACTGGCGGATTGGCGCAACCTCGATGATAAATCACCGGATGAAGTGGGCGGCTGGCAGCAGACCTGCTGGTGGATGACTGGCTTGCCACAGTATCTGCGTCCGTTCCGCGCAGGCGTTCCAGATAAAGAGCTGTGCTATCGCTATGATGCGAATGAAGGCATGCTGGGGTTTTATGAAAGAAATGGTGGCAAATACACGGCTTGTGGAGATTTGTGCAACCTGAAACCATATCCCCAGGAGAAACTGGATGTGTACAGAGAGCGTTTCTGGCTACCTCGGTCCTATATGGCGTCTCTTCAGGCACAAGCTGCCAGAAGGCCGTATTTGGATGACGACGAAGGAGAGGTCCTGCAACGTATATCCGAGCGATATGGGCAGTTGGGCCTTTCTGGCTATGAAGACGAGGCGAGGGTGTGCTGGTATGATGACCAGCTTGGAGTGTTTCATACCTTGGTGAACGAAAGAAAGTGATAGGCAGTCGAATCCGTTTCTGCTATAATGAATCCAGTAGGATCTGCCGCATAGGTAGCTTAGTAAATAATCATGTTCTGATACAATTGTCATCTGCCGTGTAGGCAGCTCCTGAAAAATGTTGTATCAGAATCAAATCTCTATCTTGAATCCATAATTATGTTATGATATAATATAGCAAGAAGGAGGGAAGATTATGGGATCGATAGCAACTTACATCGCTGATAAGGCGGCGAAGAAGCAACAAACTCCAGCTGAATGGCTAGAGAGTAATTTGAAGAACCTTGACCGATATTGGGTGAGCTCACATATCGGCAAGTACACACATCCAGACTTGGCCGTTCATTTACATGATAATAGTAACCCTACAGGTGAAGGCTACTTGACGACAGCTGATGCGGCAGTACAACAAGATATTTTTGTGGATGGTGGTTCCGCCTTCATGACGATTGCGTCATTCTTAGTTTCACGGTTTTCACAGAAAGAAACTATAGCGGAACAGAAAGATGACCTTGAGGCTAAAACAGCTTGGCAATATTTTCGTGAGGATTCACCATTTATCCGTCGTGAGATAGAATCGCTAGGGATTGGATATGAATCATTACGAGAGAAGATTTTGCGTATTCAGATATCAAAGGCTCCGGAGGAAAGTGATGCACGCCTAAAACAAGTGTATTTCCCTATACCTGACCGTGATGGAGAATATCATCTACTCAGTATTTTACCACCGAGTATTTTGATGCTTGAACTTACGAATCGGATCAGAAAGGCATTTCAAGTGCAGAGAAAGTGCCAAGATAAAAAGTCAGAATGTTATGGTGGTTCATATCAGACTTTTCCCGATTTGACTAACGTCCGCTTTGGAGGCGCAAATGTTCAAAATGTGAGCACGCGGAATTCTTCTTTAGGAATACAAGTTTTGCCATCGTTGCCACCATGCCTGGCTGGTCGGAAAATAAAGATGCCTAAAAGAAATTTTTTCTTTGACTCACTTTACTGGCGCAGTTTCAGTAACATGCTGTTACATCTCGATTCGCTGTTTCGAGATCAGCGCCATAATCTTGAGATGCGTGAGCGCCGTGAGGATATCATCCTGGATTTTGTTGAGTCTGTCTTATACGAAGCGAATCGTCTGCAGGCCCTTCCTGCTGGCTGGAGCAAGGAGACTGAGCTGTCAGATGAGCAGGCAGTTTGGCTGGATGAAGCCTATGGAAGCCAGCGGCAAGCTGATACGGATTGGATCTGGCCGGTCTGCTTGGATTTTGCTCGTTGGCTCGTAAATGCCTACGGGAGGTTCTGTCGCATAGAGAAGCGGAAAGAGATTTCGCTTTCGGATGCAGAGCTGCATTCCTTTGCGGCGACGATGGAAGAGGTGCTGAAGCAGGAGGTGAGAGAAGGATGAATAGAAGCAAAACGTATTTGCTGCTACGACATGTCAAAATCCACAACGCAAATGCTTTCAGCAGCCCGCTCACGATTGGCTTCCCCGCCATGACAGCCTGGCTGGGTGCCATGCATGCGCTGGAGCGAAAGCTCCGATGCAATGAGGCGCTGTCGGGCATTCACCTGAAAAAAATGGCGGTGTCCTGCCATGACTTTGATTTGCAGACTTATAAAGGTCCGGGTGACTATGTGAACTCGGTAATCATCACCGCGAATCCTTTGCGGAAAAAAGGAGCATCATTTGAGCGGCCTCCATTTATCGAGGAAGCGAGAGTTCATCTGACCGTATCTCTTCTTATTGAAGTGGACGGGCTGGTGCCGGGCAGCTTCTCACTTTTCATCGAGAAGGTAGCGGAAGCTCTAAGGGGAATGAAGATTGCAGGAGGAGACATCTTAGCGTTTTCGCCTTTTTCGTCGATAAAAGATTCTATGAAGTCAACTTCGACACGCAATTCGAGAATCCTCTTAGTGGATGAAGATAACGAAAAAGATGTGCGCCATGCCATCCGCAGTCTTATGCCGGGATATGTCCTGATCGAGCGTCGTCAGCTGCTGAGAAAGAGGCAGGAAAAATCGGAGCATAAGGATACCTTGCAAGCCATGTTGGATTTGCTAGCCTTGCACTATGAGTACGATGATGAGCAGGACACATGGCGTTTGCAGCCGCGCCAGGAAAAAGGCTGGCTTGTGCCGATTGTCACGGGGTTCAAAGGGTTGACACCACTAGGGCATGTTGCAAATCAGCGCGATGCAAGCACATTGCATCGTTTTGCCGAACCGGTGTTGACACTCGGTGAGTTCAGGATGCCGCATCGTTTTCAGGATATCGATCAAATGATGTGGCACTATCATTATGATGAGCAGGCTGGCTTATATGTCTGTGTGAATGAGCAGATGGGATCAAGTGAAAAAGATAAAGGAGAGGATTAATCATGGCAAAATCAAACACGAAGGGCTTAGCAACGGTATTGTCTTTTGAGAAAAAAATTGTTCTCTCAGATGGTTTGATGTATGGGACGGTTTGGGATGAGCGTCAGAAAAAAGCGACTGCACTTCCTTTACATGAAAAATCTGTCCGCGGCACGATCTCTAATCGTTTGAAATCAGCAGTGGCTAACGACCCTGCCAAGCTCAATGCAGAAGTCGAAAAACCGAACTTGCAGACCGTCGATGCGGCATCACTTTCCATGGATCAGGATACTTTGAAAGTTACGTTTACGATGAAGATTCTGCCGGGCGCAGCTGTTCCTGCAGCTTGCAATAATACAGAGCATAAAGAAAAAATCTTGAAGATGGGACAGCGCTATGCAAAGCAATACGGATTCGGTGAACTGGCAAAACGGTATGCGCTGAATCTTGCCAATGCGCGTTTTCTCTGGCGGAATCGCGTCGGTGCGGAAGAGCTGGAAGTGCAGGTAGAAACCGATGGGCCCGATGCGACACAGTGGCTGTTCCATCCGTATGATTATTCCCTGCAGAATTTTGACAAGAGTGATGAGAGGGTTGAGGCATTAGCTGAACAGATTGAATCGGCATTGGCTGGTAAGATCCCGTATCTGTTGTTGACAGTGACGGCTTTTGCCAAGATTGGCAAGGGGCAGGACGTCTATCCAAGCGAAGAGCTTATTCTTGACAAAGGAAAAGGCAAGAAGAGCAAAGTCTTGTATGAGGTAGATGGTACAGCGGCCATGCATTCGCAGAAGCTCAGCAATGCAATCCGCACGATTGATACCTGGTATGAAGAATATGGGACAAATACAGGAGTAGGGCCAATCGCCGTAGAGCCGTATGGTGCAGTGACGAACCTAGGCAAAGCGTTCCGTACTCCAAAGGCAAAGAACGATTTCTACACGCTTTTTGATAAGTACTCACTGGATGCTGATTTTGACAGTCCGGAAGCTGCGCACTACGTTATGGCGGTCTTGATTCGTGGCGGTGTCTTCGGTGCAAGCGGAAAAGAATAAAGGGGATGATGGGCATGTGGTTCTACCAAGAGGTTATCTTGCAGCCGACAGAAGATATCGCAATCTCATTCCTTTGGACTAAAGTTTACCGCCAGATCCATCTGGCACTGGTCAACAGCAAAGATGAACAAGGCGTGATTCGGTGTGGTGTGGCATTTCCGGAGTACTCTGATGTACAGCCGACACTCGGTCGTACACTTCGCCTGTTGGCTCCAGAAGAATCCGATTTGCAGCGTTTGAATCTGGCCGATGCATTAAAGCACCTTGCGCCAGATTACGTGAAGATCAAGACTGTTCGTCCCGTACCCATCAGGGCATGCAAAGGTTTCGTGATGTACAGTCGCTATCAGCCCGAGGCGACTGCTGCGCGGAAAGCCAGACGCTATGCACAAAGGCACAGTATGTCAATAGAAGAAGCCCAAAAGATTTTTCCGTCAGCTGCAAACAAGACGAGGTATCCGTACATCCAGTTAGAGAGCATGACAAATCATCATCGCTTCAGCCTATTCATCCAGAAGCAGGAAGCGGTAGAGCACCCTTGTGAAGGCTTCTCTGCCTATGGATTTAGCAGGAGATCATCTGTTCCCGACTTTTGACCAAAGTTTTTGTCGTATGCCTGAATGCCTTGTAAATCAAGGGCTTTGACAAGTGCATAAAATTTTGGTTAAATAGGTGTTAGACGGTGCGAGCTCAAGTAGAATAGGGCTATTCGCACAAAAGATTACTGTTAACTGCCGCATAGGCAGCTTAGAAATCCAAAACCTGATAGTTATTATCCTTATGTAAGTTAACTGCCGCATAGGCAGCTTAGAAATTGAGCAGAACCCAGATATGTTTTCCGTTTTCGTTAACTGCCGCATAGGCAGCTTAGAAATTTATATATCAAGGGCCGAGGGCGGCTTTATGGTTAACTGCCGCATAGGCAGCTTAGAAAGAGAGGCAACCGCCACAAGCAAATAGCCGCGAGTTAACTGCCGCATAGGCAGCTTAGAAAAAGAATTGCCCTCTACATCCCGAGAACCGCGTGTTAACTGCCGCATAGGCAGCTTAGAAATTGGCGATCTCTGCTGAAGTGTCCTGGATGGCGTTAACTGCCGCATAGGCAGCTTAGAAACAGTGCAGATTGAGCAGAAGAACGTCATCTTTGTTAACTGCCGCATAGGCAGCTTAGAAATTCCGCGACTACGAATATCCCGTGACGGGGACGTTAACTGCCGCATAGGCAGCTTAGAAAGTCCCGAAGGGATAGGGTTGACGAAATATCACGTTAACTGCCGCATAGGCAGCTTAGAAATTCAAAAGATAACGCCACGCCGTCGGTGCTCGGTTAACTGCCGCATAGGCAGCTTAGAAAAAGGACTGCCGCATTGCGTCAGGCCGCCATGTGTTAACTGCCGCATAGGCAGCTTAGAAAATTGCCAACATGGTCGCTCGCCACAAGGGGCCGTTAACTGCCGCATAGGCAGCTTAGAAATGAAATGGGAAAAAGAGCCGGATAAGGTTCTTGTTAACTGCCGCATAGGCAGCTTAGAAATCACGAAGTTGGCAGCATATTCTACTGCGAAAGTTAACTGCCGCATAGGCAGCTTAGAAACGCCGCCGTGTCCGCTGTGTCCTGCGCAATGAGTTAACTGCCGCATAGGCAGCTTAGAAATGAAAGACGGCATGATTCATATCAAGCGGCAGGTTAACTGCCGCATAGGCAGCTTAGAAATTTGGCATGGTAGCGAACAACATAGGCGAGTCGTTAACTGCCGCATAGGCAGCTTAGAAAGCAATGTCGCCGATTTTTACAAAGTGCAGGCCGTTAACTGCCGCATAGGCAGCTTAGAAAAGCTTTGCCGCGGAAGCCGGTGATATAGCTGCGTTAACTGCCGCATAGGCAGCTTAGAAAGCGCAGGACATTGCCGCACGTCGCAGGGTCGTGTTAACTGCCGCATAGGCAGCTTAGAAACTCATGAGGGCGGCCCTTCTTGTCGGGAATAGGTTAACTGCCGCATAGGCAGCTTAGAAAATTGCTTATAGTCGGCTTCGTTGCCAGAAGTCGTTAACTGCCGCATAGGCAGCTTAGAAACC
>OCTW013410290.1_pt1 | contig 96315 bp, 76 predicted proteins | sample 1539671 | NCBI WGS metagenome assembly OCTW01 (sample SAMN02144230, study PRJEB22623) | gut metagenome | biome: sheep rumen | host: Ovis aries | place: New Zealand | reverse complement strand
AAGCCATACGACAAGGGGTCGTACGGGGCCCTGTCGTACAAACTTTGTTTGTCCGACATACCCATACGACAGGTGCGCAGGTCGTACGGATTACATCCATACGACAGGTGCGCAGAGGTTTTGGGTTTTTAATTCCGCGGTATCCTGTTAACAGGAGGTGCTATTTATGCAGACGAACACTCTAATTGCTGCGGTTGGAATCGAAATGGGCTGTATTTTTGCGGCAGTCATTCTAAGTCTCACAGCAGTCCGGAAATATAAAAAAGGTACCATCTCGCAAAAAGGATCTTTCATGTTACAGATCACCGCTATTATTCTGTTTGTCGTAGCGGTGCTGATCGGAATTTTCACAAAGCCTAACGTATAAGGAGTTTTTATGGTCATTACTTTTCATCAGGACGAAATCAGCGAGTTAGACGCTGTCAGGAAAATCAAAGGGGGAGAACCGCTTTCTTCTTTTGCGGTATGTTCCGACATTATGGCGCTCGCGGCTATGACAGCCGATAAGAGCAGATGGGTTGAAGTTCCGATATCTGCCTATACGCCAAGAGTTGCAAGAAAAGCAGTTCTTTGTGATTTTCACGCACTGGAACGGGTCCCGGAAGAAGCAAAGAACCGGTGTACACGGGAATTTGCTACGCATCTGATCCGTATAACAAGAGATCAGCTGCCGGAATACACAAGGATCTTTTCCGCGCAGAGCGAAGCGTTCATCAAGAAAATGCTGCGGGAATCGCCCCAGTCCTACTCCGCGCTGGACGAACGGCAGAAGGAGTATTTTGCGAAAATCAAAGATACCCCGAGAGTTCCAAGAACTTCCGGAGCAAGGCTCCCGGAAAAGGATACTTCTGCGTACCAGATCGTAACCGATTCGGAAACCGTGATGCTGACGCCGGAAGTGTTCCTTGGCATGCAAAAAGAGGACATGACAAAGGACAAACTGGACGCGCTTTTACAGATGGACATTCTGTTTCCCAGAAACTTTATCGCCAAGCTTTTAACGCCGAACCGAAATGCAGCATATTACACACAGAAAGAGATGCCGGAACAGGCTGCTTTCTGGGAAACCCAGAAGCTTCCATGGCTGAATAAGGACGTCATCCTTACGATTGCAAAAACACATCCGGAAGCTTCCATTGATACGCCGCAGTATCTGACCAGAGATGACGTATCCGCGTTTTTCCGAAAGTGGGAGCTTGCGCTTGCGCCGGATAATGTCACCCGGTATTTCCTTGCTTTTCCGGAATCTGTACTTACTGCGGAGGATGCGGCATTTATTACAATAAACACACAGGTTCTGGCACACGCGCCGTCTATTTTAGCGGATTCGGATCTTGCGGATAAGTATTTAAATAAGAATCCCGGCGAAGTCCTGCATTTGCCTGCAGCATACCAGACCAGAAACCGTATCCTGACAGACGGTGTGCGTCTCCGGAAAGAAAGCATGCCGTATATTCAGGACGAGGAGCTTCGTACACTCCTTACAGAGGCCTTGACTGCGCCGGAAATAAAGCGTGATTTGCCGGAAACCAGATCGCAGTCAAAGCATCCTGTTAAAAGAAGGCGTCCTGTGAAAAAAGAACCGGATAAGCCGGCGGTTATCGTGGTTGCCGCGCGGAAAAAATCGTGAAAAAACGGACACTGCCGCTCGGGTCACCAATACGGACGATTCAATATTTGCTTCTTGCGGCGGCAGTTCTCTTTTCTGTTATGACCATGTCGGGCCAGTACCGGAACACGGACGCGCGATATATTCGGGACAATCTCGAATATTTTACAAGCTGTCAGGAAAAAGCAGGTTTTGGCAAAACCGTAAAAACCCATGGCCTGTTCGCGCTTCCATATCCGCAGGCATTTGCCATGTATAAACTCTATCGGGAAGAAAATGAGTGGGTAAATGCCTACGTCGTATCCCGCCTGACAATTCGGGATGTAACAGGAAAATCTTATATTAATAATACAGAAACTTCCCCTTATGATGCACTGTCAAGACTGGTAACAGACACAAACAGCCCGGAAATGAAGGCATACTACGAACTTTTTTCGTTAGATCAGGCACAGCTTTCCGACACAACGAATGTCACAAACGAAGAAGTAAATGCATGGCAGCAGGAACGAAAAGAGTACGTCCAAAAAGCGCAGCAATCCTGGCAGATCGTTTTCGTTCATATGCTTTTTGATCTCATCACCTGCGCGGCTTCTTTCCTTCCGGCGCTGATCCTGGCACTTGTCCGATTCGCCCGCTTCCTTTTCCATACTATTAGAAATAAATCAATGCGGTCTGCTAAATAAGGAGGAAAATGGAATGGAAAGGGAAACAATTTATTTTACGGTGACAGGCATTAAGGACCAGCCGTCCGCGAAAAATTATATTATTACCATTATTAATATGACGGCGCACACCAAAGACCTGCTTCCGTCCCTGTTTTATGAAATTGCGGCGGATAACGGATTTTTATCCGCATGGAGTGAAGGCACGAAAACAACGATCCAGTGCAGCGTCAAGTCGGAAAAGGCAGATAAGAATATCATGTCTTTTCTAACAAACGGTTTGTTCGGTACAGGGAAATCAATCCCGGAGGTGCAGTTCATCCAGCCGGAAACCCAGCCAAAACCGGCTGCCATGATCAATGAAAATCTTGTGCCGCTTCCGGTTCTGCCGGACTTTACGAATAGGCATCCACGATACGGAAAAATCGGGCACCACGGAGAAAATCTGGGACTTTTGGATCTCCGTGCACTTGGGGAAGACATCGCAGCGGACACATTCAAAGACGCGGCGCATCAAACGCAGAGGGAAGCGACTCTTGGTCCGCAGATCGTGCAGATCATGGAAGAAGCGAAGGCAAACCTTCCGGATGACCTGCGTCCTGTCCTTGTCGCGTTCCGGAAACTTCCCTGTGTGCAGGATATGCTGTATAAGACCGCGGTCTACAAAGGTCTGACCGCAATGCTGCAGAATCCTTCCGCGATCACAGATCATGATGTCATGCTGATCATGGAGCATATGGGAAAGGATGAGGCTGCCGCCGCCGTAGAAAAAATCATTCTTTTACATCGTTAAAAAAAGGAGCCGTTGGACGCGGCTCCTTTTCTTTATGTTCCGGAGAACCCCAGCAGTTTGTTCAGCCGGAATCCGTACTGTTTTCGCATCTGATACCAGAACTCCCAGTAATGGAAAGATAAATCATCCCGCTCCGATGCAGGAAGCGACATGTGATAAAAAAGAACAGGAGAGCGAAAAGTCGTCCGGGCAGCAAAACTAAGTCCCGCGTGAACCAGTTCCTTCTGCCCTTCGGGAGAAGCGAAAAACCGGTAGATCTCATTTACCGATGAAAACCGCCCGCATAAACGGTTCTGCACATAGTAGCGCAGGCAGACACAGGCACGCTTGATCCCGTCCGCCCCGTCAAAATAGTGTTTTGGAAATCTGGTCCTCTGACCGGATAAAATCTCCTCATACAACCGGAGCGTAATTGTTTTTTCCGGATACAGCGACGGGTATAAAAGAAAACACAAATAGGCGAAGTTTTGATCCGATAGAATTTCCCATGGTACGGACATGTATTTTAGTACCTTGATTAATTTCATTTTTTTGAGAATCTGCAGGTTGATCGCGGACCCTACTTCTTCCGGGCGCCACCCGAGAAAAATTTCAAATGCGTATCTGCATACCAAAAGCGCGTTCTTGTCATTCTGCTGCGCCCCCGCGTCAAAATACCAGGACGAGAAATACGGAATTGACCCGTCCAGTAAACGCTCGTATTCATAAAATAATGCCGGCTGCTGAATCTGCATGATAATACCTCCAATATCCTTATTGTATCGGGATGCTGCCATGTATGATTCTCTGCGCAAATGCAATCCCGTTTTTTCATACTAATTATAAGACGCCTCCCACCGCCCAAGGGCAGCGGGTTTTCACTTACAACAAACGAAAGGATTTTTATATATGAACGATCCTAATCAACGCGCCGTGCGTGCCGCACAGCTCGGCATGGATGGTCTTGCTAAAGTAGTAGCAAACATGATCGGCGGAATCGCGGATCTGATTATCACGATAAATAATATGGACACGGCAAAGCTTGTGCGGGAGATTGCTGAGTCTAAAATCCCCTTTGACACAAAGGTCCAAAAACTTGAGGAAGCGTTTGACAAGATGCCGGACGCGGTATCGGAGCATAAAATCCATGATTTCTGCAACCGCTGGCAGGCGGAGCATGTTTCCGCATCATCCATGCGGCAGGAAAATCCTCCTCAGGAAATGCGGGCGCTGGATTTTTTGTCGCGCGCGGGAAAAGAAAACGTTCCGTTCAGCACACGGTTAAAGCTTCTGGAGCAGGCAAAGGACAGCGTCTCGAACGACCATATGAAGGAAGAGATTGACGGCCTCATAAAAGACCTTACAAAGTCCAGAAGCAAAATTCAGGACGGTATGGACAAGATTAAGGAAGCCGGATATTCCGCAAAAGAAGGGATGCGGGAGATGGTGGATTATATCGACTCCCTCTCGATTCCGGAAGAAGAAAAGGAGGCGTTCCGGGCAACCGCTGCAAGATGCGAAGCACAGGGACGCGGTCTCTGTGTTACTGCTTTTTCGGCAGACGAGGCGCAGCAGGCGCTGGCACTCATGAACGCCTATAAGGTCAGCTGGGATCCGTCCACCCATATCCTGCGGACACCGGACGGAGGGCTGCGTGTTATTACGGATAATGCGTATGAGGACACGATGCGGACGATCCTTGGCATCAGCGCGTGGGAACTTGGCAGAGCGCAGAATCCGGACAGGGCAAGGTACGAGGCGGATGCGTACGCGCGGGCAAAGAACAAAGAAAAATCCGCTATTATTTCCGCAAAGTTCCAGTCTCCGGAGGACGGCGCGATTCTGGCTGCTGTCGCGGCACGCTGGCTAAATGAGGGCCTTGGCGGTAAAAAGGCCGCAACGGATATTACTTATGATGAAAACGGACAGGCAGTCAGCGGGCAGGTTATTATTGCAACGGACGGGGCGAAAAAGGAAAAGGGTCAGGTCATGACAGAGGACGACAAAGCCTACGCTGCTCTTACAAAAGGAGTAGCAGCAGCGTCCATGCTTCTTGCGGGTCCCGGCAGCGATTATGTAAAAAAGCAGGTCACCCACGAGCTTTCCGTAGAAAAACAGATCCGGGACGCGATCGATGCCTGCAGCCGGGGAGAGGCGGGAAAAGGCGGTACGGTCTTTGTTTCCCATTATGACGAAAACGGATTTTATACTTCTGATACGCATATCCAGTTTGACGAACACGGGTTTACGCCGACCTATAACGGCATTGAAAATTTAACCCAGCCAAACCTTGATGAGGCACAGTACAGGAGCTCGCTTTTATACGCTGTGGAAAACGGGACGACAGAAAAAGTATTTGTTCCGGAAGAACAGTTAAAAGCCCTGCAGCAGAACGCCATACAATGGCAGAAGGAGCTGAATTCGCAGATCGCATCCGGCATACCAATCGCGGATATATATAAGAACCTGATGGATGAGGGGCGAGATAAAAAGACATTGACGGAACGCGCAGAAACAAGATCAAAAATTAAGATGCTGTTCTACAGCAGCGATCTGGCACTTGCCGATATCCGGAAAAAACAGCCGGAAGAAGTTTACACCTATCTTTCAGAACAGGAAAAGGCGGGAAACCTTCACCGGAAGCTGGTTTCAAGGTCCTCCGCGGTGCAGTACGCGACAGACCAGTATGTCCAGGCAAAAGCGTTCCATTACAGGAACCGGGAAGAGGTAAGGAACGCAAGGAATTTTGAAAGAGCGCTGTATAAAGCGTTTGCCGTGCAGGAAAAGGAAACAAAACACGCAGAGGAAAAGGGTAACCGCGGACCGTTTACCTTTATCAGCAGAGTAAAACGTCCGGATATTGGAAAAGAGTCCGAGTTCGATGGACGGGACGTAGATAAGGTTATTAATGAGATCGGGATCGAAACGTTTCTGCAGAATTCGAAAGACGAGGCTTTGAAGGAATGGCAGATCACCCATCCGGATGCTTTTGCAAACCTCGGGGTTATAGCAGAAGACAACATCACCTTCCGAATGGACTCGCTGCACTTCGGTTTTGATATCACGCCGACGCCGGAATCGGAAAGAGGCGAAGAAAAGAGTGCGGCCCTCCGGCAGCAGCTGGATGGTCAGGAGCTCGAAAGACCGGGCACGGTGGAACCGGAAGAGCCGGAGAAGGAGCAGGAACCCGAGTATTCGCTGTGAGGTCTTCGCGTGCGAGGACGGAAGCTTTGTGCGCCAAGTGCCATGTCGTACGGACTACGTCGATATATCGTGCGTTTGATGACTTACGACAAGCCATACCACAAGGGGTCGTACGGGGCCCTGTCGTACAAACTTTGTTTGTCCGACATACCCATACGACAAGTCTAAGTCTTACATCCTACGGATATAAGACAAATGCGCAGATCGTACGGACTACGTCGATATGTCGTAAGTCGGATGACTTACGACAAGCGACAGGTGCGCAGAGCTTTCACCGTTCCGGAAAGCGGGTATTCTTAAAGCATGGTCAAGATATGCGGGACAATTAAAAAATCTGTGCGCGCAGAAACAAGGGAGAATCCGGGATTATTTGAAGTCCGGCTTTTAGATCAGATTGTTCTCTGCAGAGGGCACCTTTTCCCGGTATCAAGACGACTCCCCTTATCTTTTTACGGAGAGTGGTCAGATGATGGAATCTTTAATGTACAGCGTACGAACGCGGATTTCTGGAACGAGAGCGGTATGGTCCGGTTTTTATCCGGCGCTGCATTTACAGACATAGGCAGCCTTCGGGCAGCAAGGATTTACAGGGACCTGCTCGCAAAGACAAAAGACGGGAAACTGACAAAGGAAAGTGTAACAGCAGTTTTCAGTGACCATCAGGTACCGCTCATGGCAGGCCGGTTTTACGATGCGTTAACCGGCATTCAGAAACGGACAAAGCTGTACGAACTTTTGAAAAAGGCGGATGGTACATGGCTTGATGTAGAAGCGTTATACGGGCCTCTTGGCGAGAACGCGTTTCCCGCGATTGCACAGTCGCCGTATCTTGGCGTAAAATACGGCATTCCATTTCCTGTCTGTGACCGTCTGGCCAGGCTTCAGGGAACATACAAGGAACGGGACAGGATGGACGCGTTATGCAGATATCTCGCGATGAAAATTCTGCGGGATGGGAGCAGCTGTATGGAGCTTGCAAGAGCACTCTCCTTTATGCGTTATGTCCTTAGCAGTTCCAGGTCGGAACCGGAATCGTACCTCTTGTCCGTGCTGCTTGCGTCAACGGGATTCATCATCCGGATGAAAGAAGAAGACGGAACGAGCGTCCCCGTCGTCTGTCCGTCCTCGCTTCTTACAAGAGAAGAAGAAATTGCCACTATGGTGCTTTCTTTAGATAAGGAAGAAACTGCGTCGAATATTACGGAGTGGGATGAGGAAGGCCTTGACCCGGATCAGAAAAAAGCGCTGCGGGGCGTATTGCAAAGACCCGGCGTTTCGATTGTTACAGGCGCTCCGGGGGCAGGAAAAACAACCTTAATCAAAAGGATCCTGTCTACGTATCAGCAAAAGTTCCCGAAAAAGGAAATCCGGATTGCAGCACCGACAGGAAGGGCGGCAGCCAGAATTTCCGAAAGCTTCGGAGAAGACGAAGCAATTAAAGCGGTTACGGTTCATCGGATGATCGGAGCCAAACCGTATACAGATGATACGGCGCAGTACATGTATAACAGCGCAAGGAAACTTCCGGAAGGGCTGTATGTGATCGATGAAGCGTCCATGCTGGACGAGCATATCACGCATGCATTTTTATCGGCAGTTACAAAAGGCTCCTACGTGATTTTTACGGGTGATCCGGGACAGCTTCTTTCCGTTGATACAGGGTCTGTTCTGCAGGATATGATTTTATCCGGGACTCTTAGAACCTACCATTTAACCAGAATGCACCGTCAGTCCGAAAGAAGTCTCATTGCGGAAAATTACCGGAAAATCGTAAAGAAGAATACACATCTGTCAGAAGGACCAGACTTTCATATCATCCGGTGCAAGTCGGACAGAGAAATCAAAGATACAGCAATCCGGCTGTATGAAAAATACGGTTCCGGATCTCCATACGGGTTTGAAATATTAACCTGCGTCCGGAAGGGCGACACAGGAAAGGATGGGATTAATCAGGAGATTTTAGAGAGGCGCCATAGAACGAGAGTGAAGTACGCGCCGGGCGACCGGATCATGATGACAGCAAATGATTACGAAAAGGGATACATGAACGGCGATATCGGGGAGGTATTGAAGGTGCGGGACGATTCCCTTCTTGTCCGGTTCTATGACGGCATAAAAGAGCTGGATAAAGGGTGCTTCCCGGACATGGACTACGCGTTTGCCTGCACAATCCATAAAGCGCAGGGATCCGAGTATGACAGGACGGCGGTTATTCTGGATGACAGCGCGGACGTCATGTTAAAAAACCGCCTGATCCTGACGGCGGTTACGAGGGCAAAAAAAGAATGTTTCGTTATTTCCAAGGGCGACGCACTGGAAAGAGCAATCCTGCACGCGGATGCAGGAGAAAGATGCACGCTTTTACGGGATCTGTTAAAAGAGAAGGAGGGACACTCATGAGAAAACGTATGTTGGCAGCCATCTTGACCCGCGTCGAATAGATCTATTCGTATTAAAGAAAGGACAGGAGTTGGATTCCTGTCCTTTTTGTAATTCCGGGATCGGCAGAAAAGTATTTCATGTCAAAACATGGATACTGCATCGGTTTCTGCATCCGCTGGCTCTATGAGAGTAACAGAGCCATCCTCCTCTTCATCCTCCGGGTCTTCCGGTTCCGCCGGTTCAATAAAGCTGCACGCATTATTATCAAACACAAGCTGAAAAGCGCTCGCTGCCTGCTCCGGATAGTCCGCGGCAAGAGACCAGCAAAGCGGAGCGACCGCGATCAGCATCCCGTCTCCGACCTTTTCCGAAAGTGTGGAAAACTGGAAAAGCAGCGCTTTGTCCTCTGTCGGCACAAAACCATCTTCCTGCACACTTTTGTCTTCCTCAATTAACAGCTTTTGCAGGTCTGCAATTTCCTGCAGGCCGCTACCGCGAAACCGGACTTTAACAACGCTTACAAGGCTCTGCGGAAGATGCCGGATCTCAAACCTCACAACCCCCAGATCAATGGAATGCCCGTCGTCGTCCGCGTTTACGCCCTGCGATACAACAAGACGGCAGGCTCCAAGTCCATAAGGGCCTTTTCCTGTGATACTCTGTTCAAACTGTTCCTGTGTCATAAATTTTGTCCTCCAATTAAAAATGTGATGGTTAGATGGTGCGCTGCTATCATTGGCGCATTTCGTTTCTGCTTCCGGATTCCTGTCGGCATATGCCGTAAGTCGGATGACTTACGACAAGTTATACGACAAGGGGTCGTACGGGGCCCTGTCGTACAAACTTTGTTTGTCCGACATACCCATACGACAAGTGCGCAGGTCGTACGGATTACATCCATACGACAAATGCGCAGAGGTTTTGCGTTCCTCTTAATTTAGTATGATGAAACAGGAGGACATAAAAATGAAAAAACGAACCGCTGACAGTATTTTGCGTTATATCCGCGAAGAAAATGTTTCCGGTATCCCTCCGGAGACGGTGTACGCGGGCTGGAATCTGAATTTTGGATACCCGCCGGATACGCCGGAAGAGTATCTGGAATGTCTGTCGATGATCGCGAATCTGCAGAAAGCAAAGGAAAAAATGCCGTCTGAGCTTTTTTCATGCTGTGCGGGAACGGCTTTGGGGGTGCGTTGTGGAACCTAAGAAGACAAAGACAAATACAGAAAAAACGAAAGAAAATACAGAAGCGGAAATCGTACAAGAGGGAGAAAACCTCTGGGGTAATACCTATACGCTCGCGGAATGGAATAAAATCGCGAAAGACTATCAGGAAGGCGACGAGGAAGCAAAAAAGGCGGCAGGCGAAAAAGCATATGCCGCGCTTTCTCCCTTTGTCCACGCGACCGCGTATAAATACTACGCTTCTTATATGCCAAAGTACGGAGACGATATTTTACAGGAAGGGTATACCGGCCTGATTGAAGCGCTGGGCACCTATATTCCGTCCGCGAGCCGTCCGACGACCTGGTATTTCAAGTCTATCATTCACAGAATGCGGGATTTCGTCGATGAGCAGATCCATCACACATCGGCATTTTATCAGAAAAATATCCGCGAAATTGAAGAGTGCGTCAAAAAGCTGCAGGCTGCAGGTAAGAAGGGAACAATGGACGAAGTGCAGATCGTAACAGGCCTTTCCAGAACAACCTTGGAATCCTGTTACACGATCGCAAAACGAAACATGGACTCCACATCTCTCGACACTCCTATTAACTCGGACGGGACCGGCGTTGTCGGTGATCTTTTGCCCGGTAGTACGAAAAATCCGGAAGACGCGTATATCGAAAAGGAAAAGGAAGCGTGCTTTTTGCAGGACATGAAGGAGATGCTCGATGACGACGAGCTGGAAGTTATCTCCATGATCTATGGATTCTGCACAGGAGACGATGGCATCAGTGCAGCACAATTGGAGCGGGAGTCCGGATACAACAAACAGGAAATTAAGGAAATCCGAAGCCGTGCAGAAGAAAAACTCCGCTGTGGATGGAGCAGAAAAAACAAACAGGACGATGAACGGAAAATGCGGGCAGTTCATCTGGACCACGCGGCAGGCATCGTTCCGGACAGCAGCACTTTAACTGACAACCTCGCTTCGTATATTCCCGGCGGGGATGACGAATTCGATATTTTCCAGAGTATTGTGGATTACGACCAGAAAATGCTCGGAGAGTCAGATCAGTAATCAGAAAGGAGACTTGCGCTTGATACCGCGCGTTCTATTTGTGAAGAAAATTAAGGAATATATACAGAAAACTGGCAGGTTAGCATCACTCATGATACTGACATTGACCATGATGACGACAACTATACCAGTCCACGCGGCAACGCGGAAAGACACAAATAAAAAGGGCATTCTGTTAGCGTCCAGTATGGTCGGTAATACAGCCGTTTTGCATGAACTGGGCGTTACCCAGATCACTTACAATCTGCCACTTAGTTCTTTAACAAAAAACGGCACTTATCCGTACAAGTACAAAGGTACAACCTACTATTTCAACACGGGCACAATTAACGGCTACGATTCTCTGATGACCAGAATGCACGCTGCCGGGATTTCCGTCACGATGATCGTTTTAAATGACTGGAATGGCGGGGATGCTGCCCTTGTACATCCTCTTTCCAGAGGCTATGGCGGAGCGAATTACTACGCATTCAATACGGCAGATCAGGCAGGGATCAACAAGCTGGAAGCGATTGCACATTTTCTTTCGGACCGGTATTCCGGAAAAATGGGCGTAATCGACAACTGGATTATCGGGAACGAAGCAAACGCCAGACAGGAGTGGAACTACATGTCGCCTTCCACAGGATTGAATACATGCGCGCAGGAATATGCGAAGGCGCTCCGGATTTTCCATGACGCGGTGATATCACGTAACCCGCAGGCAAGAGTATACGCAAGTATCGATCATGAGTGGTCCGCTGTCGACAATCCGTCCGCGCACTATAGCGGCAAAGACTTTTTGAACGCAATGCAGGCATATATCGCGGCCACCGGCAATTTCGATTACGGAATCGCCATCCATCCGTATAACGTCCCTCTGTATAAGGCAGATACATGGAATGTAGGAGTTCATGCTACGCATACTCCGGATTCTCCGTATATTACAACCGCGAATCTGGATGTCTTTACCGATTATATTTCGCAGCCCGCATTCCTCTCGCCAACCGGGGCTGTCCGGTCTGTACTCTGCTCCGAGCTTGCTTTTACCTCCATTCCGTACGGCGGATGCTACAGTAACGGCGCGGTACAGGCGGCGGCAGCGTCTTATGCATATCTGGCGGCAGAGAGTAACCAGCACATCGACGGTATCTTCCTGCAGGAGATGGATTCTCCTTTGGAAATTGCCTCGTCCGGCATCGCGGGAGGACTCATGAATACAAATGGCCAGAAAAAACCCGCATACGCCGCTTATGCTGGGATTAATAATCCAAAAACCAGAAACGCAATTGTACGGGCAATGAATGTGGCGGCGGGAAAGGATCTGGTACAGACGATTGCGGCAAGATAAGTCCAAGGAGGGAAGATATGGGATATTCTGTTACGCAGCGAATTAAACAGATAAAGCAGCCAAGAGAAGGATATATCAATCCGAAAAGCCTCTCCGTAACCCGTCTTGGCGACGGGATCGAAGCGCTAAGTTCTGCGGAGAACGTCCATCCAATCTTAATCGGGTTGGCTGTCGACTATCTGACCCGTTTTCTTTCGGGAGCGCCGGTTGAAGACGCTTTCCAGATTTCTATTTTGGGCGCGGGAATATTTAACGAGCTGGATATCGCCTACTACTTGCAAAAAGATATTCGCGGGCTGGATGATGCTTCGATTGTAAATGCATTAAGACTATGCGGTTACGACAGCTGCTTCCGCGCAGGTCCTATGTATTACATCCCAGTCGATACGATCTGTCCGAATAAAGTTACGATCCAAAACGTACGAACCATGGTGCAGCGCTCTCTCTATTTCCTTTCTGTCTACGGACCAAAAGTACTGGACGGTTTTACGTTCGAAGGTGGCTACACGGACCTTGTCTGTGCGGGAGACGGAGACTTTACGACATGGGACACAATCTGGGATTTTAAGGTATCAAAGCTGCCGGTTAAAAAAGAGTACACATTGCAGCTTCTCATGTACTGGTGCATGGGTTTGCATTCGATCCATCCGGAGTTTCGACAAATCCGATACCTTGGAATATACAACCCGCGGCTCAACGAAGTTTCCCGCATCTGTGTTTCTGACATTCCGGAAGAGATTATCCGGGAAGTAGAGCGGGATGTCATCGGCTACAAAGAATGGTAACCACGCTGTTAAAATCCCTATTTCGTGCAGAAGTGATTCGCCATACTATTCTTGAGGAAAGGAGTTACTATGCAGGAATCCAAAGTTGTCGAAAAAGGTTTAATTTACACAAAAAAGAATTATGAAGACATTCTGGAGCGGACATGGAGCTTTATGCAGTCGAAAGATTTCAATACGGAAAGCCGCCATGACATCCAGTATATTTACGGTATTTATTACGACGCGTTCGCGGGGCTTTTGCGTTCCGGCGCGCTCTGCAGCCGTCGTACAGGAAAGGACGGCATGCCGGAACTGGTTGTTCCTGTCGGCATTCAGGAATATCGCTGCAGGGAAAGCATTATCCGCGCCCTGTTAGGAGAGGAATCCGATGATATCATCGAGCCTTACGAAAACAAATTCTCATCCTACGCGGGCGGCAGAGATCTTGTTTCCGGACTGGGAGACGCTGGGAAAGAAGGACGGAGGGAAAAGAGGTTAAAGAAAAACTCTCCGGAGGCGCAGATCCTGCGGGCAAAACAGCAGGCGGAAGAGTCCCAGAAAATAGCGGATACTCTGCGGGACGAACTGAAAAAGATGAAACAGGAAACGCTCGCACAGGTAGAAGATGCAAAAAATCAGGCTGTCGATACCCAGATTGCACTGGATGCCGCGAATAAAAAGGTAAAAGAACAGGAAGACGAATATCATAAGCTGGAGGAAATCCACAAGGATTTTCTGGCAAAGCTCTCCGCCGAGCAGCAGGAAAAACGTGACGCGGTCGAACAGGTACAGGAGCTGCAGGAAGAAATAAAACGGCTGCAGGAAAACGGCACCGATGACGCAAATGTCGTCGCGATTACACATCTTCGCAGAGAACTTGCATCTGTTAAACAGGAAAACGAGGATTTGCGAGCCGGCAGGGAAACCAGCGTCGAAACACTCGAAAAAGAACATCTGCAAAAACAGCTGCAGGAAACCGAAGAGCGCAGGAAAGATATTGCCGCAAGGTATGAGAGCCTGCAGAAATCAACCGCAGATGAAATGCTGCAGAAGGAAAAAGATCTGAAAGAAGCGCTGGATATGGCAGCATATGCAAAAAAGACACTTCGGCAGCGCACGGAAATCGGCGCTGGTAAGATCTTCATCAACGCTGCTTTAACTGCCTGTGCCGCGGGAGGACTGGCTGCCGCTGTCCAGTATTTCATGGTGCCGTGATGAAGAAAGAAAAACACATTTCCATCGTTACAATACTGCTGGTTGTTGTCTGCATTATTTCCATGTCCGCGGCAGGACTGAAAACAGCGGATTACCTGCTGTCCGGACAGGAATATAAGGATCTGATGGGAGAAACGCCGAAGGTGACGCAGGAAGCTGAAAATACGGATATGTATCCGGAACTGGATCTGGACGTTCAAAAGCTCCGGGCAATCAACGGGGACCTGCGGTATGTTTTATATTTCCCTCATTTTGACATGCTGTATCCCGTCGTGTATCCGGGAGACAATAATGAGTATCTGCATAAAACCTTTGAAGGGAAAAAACTGTTCGCGGGCTGCCTTTTCATGAACGCGAACGGCGGCGATAACCTGACAGACCGGAACACGATCATCTACGGCCACAATATGCTGGACGGATCGATGTTTGGAAAATTCAAGGATCTCGTACGAGGAAAAGACCGTTTCAAGGACCCGGAGTACTTTTATTTGTACTCTGAGAATCAGGTGCGCCGCTACCGCGTCGTTTCCTATTATAAAACAAAGCTGCAGGACGGGGCATACAGGATTCCCACGGATGACGAAGAATATGACAGCTTTGCGGAAAACATAAAAGAGCGATCCCTGCAGGAGTTTAAAACAGATCTCCAGACAAGACCGGATATCGTAACGCTCTCGACCTGTTACGGCTACGGACATCAGTATTTTACTGTAATCCATGGCGCACTGGACAAAACGTTCCAGATACCAGCAACCAAAACCGCAAAATGAGTGAAGCTTCGCGAAGATGTTGTGCGTAAACCGTGGGATGAAAGCACCGGCGCATGGCCGAAAGAGCAACAACTTTGTCAATGCTCACCGCATCGGCATAAAGATTTTTGTATTTGGGCACCGTGGGACACACGGACACCCGGCAGTAAGCCGAAGCGCTTGCAGACACTATGTAAGACAAAAGCTGGCCATGGATTTTCGGACAGCCCGCAGTGGTGGTTGAAACAAGAATCCCATGACTTTAGTCGTGGGAGTGTCAAATCAGTATGGACATACCGACCCGCGAATAACAGATCAGAATACAAGTAAATATTTGTATTACAAGAAGCGATGTACAGATTATTACGTAAGCTGATGCGATTTGTAAGATTTAGTGTAGACTAGAAGCTATGTTGTAAGCACAGCCGGCAATGTAATAAGAATCCCATTTCTCTTGCTGTGGGAATGTTAAAGCTATTTTCTTCTTGTGGTTTTCTGATTCGCCATACTAACTCTAAGAAATATTTTCCTGGAGGCAGTATGGCGGATCTTTTTTATTCTAAACAGAAAACAAAAACAAACCGGGTCGGTCTTGCCCCGACGCACCCGGGCAGCAAAAAGGCGGTCGATCCGTACCGATATCTGAAATACGCGGCACTCGCGTATCTGATTTACGCGGTGTTGAAGTATGTCGGGGTTGCAGATGAGATGAACGGATCAGGACCTGCGAACGGGATCTTTTCCCTTTTTGACGGCAGGTTCTATCCGGGTGTTTCCGAGTCTGTATCCTCCGGCATCCCGTTTATGAATCTTGGCGGAGACGCGGGCTTCGGGGAACATTTTTTAGCGACGCTTTTAGAACTTGCAGCCCATCCCTTACGGCTGCACGGGATCGTTCTGTCCCATACGGTACTGCCGTTCCTGCTTGTCTTTGCCGGGATCTGGATCGCAAAAACCCTCTGGCATTTAAACCGTGAAATTAACCACCAGGATATTGCGGGAGGAGAAGGCGGCACCGCTTCCTTTATGGACGCTGAAGATCTGCGGGAGTTCCAGAAGAACTTTACAACCCCGCACGCAGAAGGAAGCATCCTGCCGGATCAGAATATCTGTCTTGGCGACGGCGTATTCCTTGCGACAGATACCCATAAAACGAAATTGAACCTGAACACTCTGACGATCGGCGGTTCCGGTACCGGTAAAACAAGAGGCTTTATTCTTCCGAATATTGCGCAGATGAACAGCTCCTTTGTTGTAACGGACCCCGCGGGAGAGGTTCTTGCCTGCACAGGCAAAATGCTTCTGGAACACGGTTACCGCGTCAAGATCTTTTCGACTGCGGATATGCTCCATTCCAATGTCTATAATCCGATGGATTATATTTATGACCAGAATGGCGAACCGGATGACGCGAAAGCCAATATCCTCGTGTCCACGTTTATTAAAAACGCCGAGCAGAGCTCCAAAAAATCCGGCGGCGATCCTTTCTGGGTCAAGTCGGAGACGGCGCTGATGAAGGCGCTGGTTCTGTATCTGGCGGAATGCTGTCCGATCGAGGAACGGAACATGAACAGCGTCCTGAAGCTGACCCAGCTGGGACGAGTCGAGGAAAATGCGAAGGGTACCAGCGTCCAGACGGAGCTTGATAAAAAACTGGAAAAGGCCGCGATGGAAAACCCGAAGGCAAAGTTTTTAAGTTCTTATAAAACCTTTAAGCTTGCACCCGCAAAGACCGCCAACTCTATCCTGATTACATTGGCCGCGGACCTTGACCCGTTCTCCACAGATACCGTCAAAAACATGACAACCACGGATTATCTGTGTGTACGGAACGCAAAAGGACTGATCAAAAAATATATCGGCGGCAGCACTCCGATCCGATCCAGAGAGAATATCGATCTGGAATATATCGGCGATGAAAAAACAGCTTTGTTTATCAATACGTCCCAGACCAACAGCGCGTACAACTTCTTAAACAGTATGTTGTACTCGCAGCTTTTTGAAACACTCTACACGCGGGCGATGAAGGTGTCCCCGAACCGATTCCATATTTATGACAGATTCGGGCAGGTTCTTTCCTCGCAGTACAAGACGAAAGAAGAGGCGGAGCACTGGCTGGAACTGTTTGCAGGTTCCCACGTAGAAGAGCTGAACGGACGGTTCTATATCTATAATGAAAACGCAACGAAACAGGAGACGCTGCCGGAAATCACGGCGATGTCCACAAGACTCCATCCCCTGTGCGGTTATATTAAGGAAGTATATTCCAGAGAAACCGGCGAGAGACTCATTGCGTCGTATCAGGGCAAAATCCAGAAATCCGGCATGCCGCAAACAGAAGAAGAAACAAAGCAGGGATTTCCTTTCCATGCGCCGAAAGAAAAAGAAGCTACGCTCGTAAAAGACGCGGAACCTGTTTCGGATAAACCATATGTTAAACAGGGCGACGGACATCTTCCGATCCCCGTGCAGGTTCTTCTCGATGAGTTCGCGAACATCGGCGAGATCCCGGACTTTGATAACGCGCTTTCTACCATGCGTAAGTACTGGATCTCTTGCGCGATCATTCTGCAGTCCTTAACCCAGATTAAAGCAAAGTACGACAAGATCTGGGAAGTCCTTGTCGGTAACTGTGACAGTATTATCTTCCTCGGATCTTCCGAGAATGAAACGGATAAATATATTTCGGAAAAGCTCGGAAAAGCAACCATCCGGACAATGGATGCGTCGATTTCCAAAGGCGGCAACAGCGGGTCTCAGTCAACATCGTATAAAAAACAGGCCAGAGATCTGCTCGACCAGGCCGAGGTCGGCAAGATTTCCAACGACGATTGCATCATCTGTATCCGCGGTCAGAAGCCGATTTATACGAAAAAGATCCAGTGGGGCAGCTGCGAGCATTATAAAGAAACAGGAGATTCGGACCCGAGGAACCGTTTAGGAGAAGACTACCTTGAAAAATACTATTCCTGCTCCTGCAAGGCAACTGCTAAAGAAGAGGAGCTGCTCTTATCTGAATACGCGCAGAAGGACGCGGTACAGAAAGGTGATGGACCGTCCGGCACGCATGGAACCGGAAAACCGCCAAAGCCTGTACGGAACGGAAAAGAAATAGAGGAAGCGGTTGGCTCTTCTACCGATGAAGAAAAGAAAGCAACCAGGGCGGAAGACAGCGATCTTGCAAAAAACAAATACGGACGGAAAGGCAAAACGGTCAGACAATCCCAAAATCAGGAAACCAAAGAAACGCCAAAGGAGACGACACCGAATGACCCGGCTGCAATTATCAGCAGTCTAAATCAGTTCCGCCCGCAGGAAGAAAACGTCCCGGATGAAGCGCCGCCTTCTTCTATGCCGCAGGTGAACGAACCAACACCGGAACCGGAAGCAGCAGCCGCGCCGCCGGAAGAGGCAAACGACGCCTGGGCCGCGATGGAATCAGACGTAAAGCGGAACCAAAACAGCAGGAGCGGAAGATATAACCGAAAACGAAACAGCGGCACGAAGAAAACGGATCCAAAGCAGCCGCAGGAAAAGCAGCACCCGGAGCCAAAGCACATGGACATTCAGGATGTGCAAAATCCCGAAATGCGCCTGCCGTTTACAAATGTGGATGAAGCAGATACCGACGACAACAGCCCCGGCGGATCTCATTTTTCCGATGAAGAGCTTGGAATTCTGTAGGTTTTTGTTATCTGCGTTTTTGTTTTTCCATACTAATGTATAGAAGGCAGAAAGCTTTTCGAAATCATGTTTCCAAACGTAAAAAAACAGGAGGATTTTTTAAATGAAAGCAATCGCAGTAAAAGAAAAAGCAGGGAACTGCCTGTATTCCGCGGCAGCAAAAGCGACGCGCATCGCAACAGGCATTTCCCTCATGATGGCGGGCGTACCTGCCCTTTCCGTGTTCGCAACAAATGGCGGCGGAGATGATCTGAAGAGCTGGCTCAATCAGGACGATAATAAGGTAAATATAGATACATCCAACCTGTCCGGCACAACGATTATGAGCCGTTTCCTGCAGATCATTTCCTGGATCACAAGGCTCGTTGGTATCTTTGTGGTCGGAAAATCTGTTCTGGACTTCCTGCAGGCAAAGCAGGACGAAAACGCCGTAAATGAAAGTAAGGCGGTTCGGCAGGCCGCGATCGGTATCGCCATGATTCTGGCGCCGACGCTGCTCCGTGTTATTTTCAACGGTGCAGGCTGAAAAGCAACAGCGCAAAACAAAAAGAGGCCTTGCGTCAATGGCGCAAGGCCTTTTTTTGTTCCGTGCGTTTTTGTTTCTCCATACTAATAACAGAAAAAACAGGAGGATGCTATGTGGAAAGAAAAACTAAGCGCTTTTAAAAATAAACTTTTTTTGCCGGCAGTATCCGCGATCCTTCCGGCAAGATCTGTTTTCGCGGAAAGTGATGCTGCGTTTAAGGACAGGCTCCGGAGCAGTAGGAATGAAGTCGAAATATCGAGAAATACAGATGTTAACACAGAGCTGTCCTCTCTTTTAGGATTTCTAACCTATATCGCGTGGTTTGTCGGCGCAGTTCTAATCGCGGCAGCTGTACTTACATATCTGCGAGCTAAGTATGATGAAAATGCGGTCCGTGAGACGAATGCGATTATTATGCTTGTTGCCGGCATTGTGTTCATTATGTTTGGCGCGATCCTTCGCGTCATGTTCGGATAAAAGGAGGGGTCAGAATGCTCTACTTGGGTTTATTTGAAGGATTTAAAGCCTGGGCAATCAGCGCGATTTTATATTTCCAGACCCAGACATCCGTAGGACTTGCAGCAACTGCGATCTCGGCAATGTCGTTTTCGAACGGGTCCGTGGTGGAAAGCAAATTCCTGCAGGTATGTTTTAACTGGTTCAACCCGATCGCATTCGTACTGGTTGCCGTTTACCTGACATCCGGCCTGATCCGGACGGTCATGGCAGGGCATGAGCTGGACACCCAGATGATTGTGCGGTTCGGTGTCGCGATCATTCTAGCCGATGTGTTAATCGCAAATGACCAGTTCCTGGCAGGTAAGATTTTATCTCTGTCGAACGCCGTCAACAACCAGATCTCCGAAGCACTGCAGACGTCGACGGATATGATCACAGAAGGCGTCGACGCGGCAGGAGATGCAGCGGAAGCTGATAACGCAGTTGAACGGAAAAAACAGAGAATTGAAGATCTGAAACAGCAGGGATATGCCGGAGATATTCTGGATAAAGAAAATTCTGAGCTGGAAAAACTTGAAAGCGCCGCGGTAGAAGCACACGAAAAGTCGTTGAAGGAAAACGGTGCGGAAGGCGAAATGGAACTGGATAAAATGTCCCTGATCCAGGCAGTTATGTATATGCTGATGACGTTTATCGGTTTCCTTTTGGGACAGCTTGCCAAGGTATCGCTCCTGACGGTATGTTATGTCGCAAAAGCAGAATTTTTAATCCGGATCGCGTTTTCGCCGATTGCGTTTGCAGGATTCGCGGACGCAGAACAGCGGGATCCATCACTTCGGTATTTGAGAAAGCTCATCGCGAGCGCGTTTTACTGCCTGTCGATATCCCTGACAATTTACGCAGTTACGGCCCTGCAGGTGCCGGGGGTCTGGAGGACAACGACAATAAATCCTGAAAATAATTCGTCTGCTGGTTTTATGGCGGCAGCAATGTACGGACTCCAGCTGGTCGTTGTGCCGTTTGCGGCTGTCGGTGCTGTTGCGACCGCAAAACAGATTATTTCGGAAGCGTTTGGAGGGTAAAGGCTTATGATCAATATTTCAATACCAAAGGATATCCGGGAATACCAGCCCAAATTCATCGGGCCGTTTACCGTACGGGAAACCGCATCCATCGCGATTGCGGGCGGTTTTGCTTTTATCGGCGCATGGTTTGAAAAAAGCGTTTTGAAAATGCCCGCGGTTACCTATATCCCATTCCTTGTCATCATTCTGCCGATCCTGTTTTTCGGATTCGGGGAAAAATTTTTAAAAATACCGCCGGAGAAATACCTGCAAACCGTGTTTTTCTCGCGGTATGTAGCGAAAAGGCACCGGGTTTTTGAAACAAAGAATCTGTATGATACCGTCTGGGATCCAATGGAAGAGGAAGAGGAAGAAGATCCTAAGGAAAAGAAGAAGCAGATGAAAAAGGAACGCGCTCTTCCAAAGGAATACAGAGCATTTCAGTGATGGTTACGAAGAATTAAAAGGAGAGGTGAATCATGGGTCTGTTTAGCAGTAAGAACAACCAGAAACAGGATACAAAGAACAAGACAAAGGAGTTTGTCCGCAATCGCCAGAGAATCCCGAACAATGTGCTGGATTCGATTCCGTACGAGTGGATTTACCCGTCGCTGGGTATCATTAAAGACTACGACGGCAGATACTCGAAGTCCTACGACATCAAGGACACGAACTTTGACGCTGAAGAAGAAGAACATCAGGAAAACATGGTGCTCGCTTATGAAAAGCTGCTCAATTTGATCGACACCGGCATGGTCGGACAGCTTACAATCGTAAACCGTACCATTGATCCGGATGTGGTCCGGAACAGCATTCTCATGAAACCCGCGGCAGACGGACTAAATGATCTGAGAGCCGAGTGGAACGACCTCTATCTCGACAAGCTGTCAACAGGAAAGAACAATATCCATAAAGACAAGATCTTTACGGTGTCCGTCCCCGCTGATAACATCAAGGACGCGAGTGATATCCTCCGGCGTATGGATCATAACGTCAACCGCTGTGTTCGTAAGATCAACCGGCAGGAGACGAACCCGATGACGATTGAGGAGAGATTGTCTTTGCTGTATGATATCTATAATCCGCACTCGGGCATGTCGTTTGCGAAAAAGATGACCGGTATGATGGACGCGAACGGAAAAATTAATTTCAATACACTTCTTCGTTACGGCATCACATCCAAGGAGCTGATCGCGCCGGATTCCATGGACTTCTATAGTCAGAAATTCGCGCTCGGGGATAACACAATCTGTAAGAGCTTCTTCCTGGATCACCTGCCGACGCAGCTTTCTACCAGTATCTTAAATGACTTAAGCGATCTCCCGTGCAATATGATCTGCTCCGTCTCGTTCATACAGATGAATCAGGACAAGGCGATCCAGCTCATTAAGAACCAGGCGCTTGGCATGAACAAACAGATCGCGGAAGCGGAACATGACGCGGCAAAGGCGGGCGTTGTTTCGGCAAGCGTTATCTCCCAGGACCTCGAACACGCAAGGGATGAAGCGCAGGAACTCATGAGTGATGTTATGAAGCGGAACCAGAAGATCTTCCGTACAACGGTCCTGATTACGATTATCGCAAATGATGAGGATGACTTGAAGCGGCAGGTAGATATGCTGCGCTCCGTTGTTTCCGGATCCCTTTGTCAGCTGCGCGCTATGAACAATCAGGAAGAACTCGCATTCAACACGACGCTCCCTCTGGCGCAGATGAATGTCGCGCTCGACCGGATTCTCACAACGGAAGCCGCATCCGTCTTTATCCCGTTCAGCGTACAGGACCTGAACCAGATCGATGGTATCTGGTATGGCACGAACCCGCTTTCAGGAAACATGATCCGGTACAACAGGAAAAACGGTTCCAACTATAACGGCCTGATCCTCGGTGCTTCCGGTTCCGGTAAATCTTTCATGGTCAAGGAAGAAATCGCACAGAGGTTTCTGACAACAGACGACCAGATTATTATTATCGATCCCGAAGGCGAGTATACGAAGCTCGGGCAGGCACTCGGCGCTACGATCATTAACATCTCGCTCGACGGCAAAACGCATATCAACCCGCTGGATATGGATATCCAGTTCGGCGGCGAGGGAGAAAACCCGATTCCGATGAAGTGCGATGAAATCGAATCTCTGATTGAGTCAATGGTTGGCGGGCAGGATTCGCTCTCCGCGGTGGAGAAGGCTATCATCCAGAGGGTTGGACGTAAGATCTATATCGGATATTACAACTACATGCAGGAGAAAGCAGCGCAGGGTATCACGATCGACCGTGAAGCAATGCCGACCCTGCAGGACTTCTTCGATACATTGACCAAACAGCCGGAGCCGCAGGCACAGTATATCGCGACTGCGATTGAATCATACTGCGTAGGCAACTACTCTGTTTTCGCGGAACGAACAAACGTCAAAGCGGACAACCGGATGATCGTCTACAACGTCAAAGATATGGCATCCGGCATGAAGGAACTCGCAATGCATGTCTGCCTGTCTGATGCATGGAACCGCGTCATTAGTAATGGTATGCATGGAAAGTTTACAGCGCTCTACATCGACGAATTCCATCTGTTTACAAAAACAAGAACGTCTGCGTCGTTTATGAAGAATATTTATAAGCGCGCGAGAAAATGGAAAGGTATCCCGACCGCAATCACGCAGAATATCGGCGATATGTTCGTCAATGATGAAGCCGAAGCTATTATCAACAACTGCTCGTTCGTTATCATGATGAACCAGACACCGGTTGACCGGGCAACGCTGGCGGATATGTATCATATTTCACAGCAGCTGCTGGAACATATCACGGATCAGCCGTTCGGTAACGGTCTGATCTACAACGGTTCTACGATTGTTCCGTTCGAAAATGATTTCCCGGCAGACACAAAAATGTTTGCGCTCATGGATTCAAGGCAGAAGAACGAAGAAAAAGTACCGGAAGAGGAAGAATAGTAGCGAAGTTTAATTTTGGTCACGCCCCGCAAGGGGCGTGTGAGTAGAAATGGATATATCATTAACAGATACCATATTCATATTTGTCGTCTGTCTTATTTTATTCGCTGGATGTTGCGCACTATGTTATTATCTGCAGAACCCATTCCAGTATCCATATTATAAATATGAGTTTAATGTGTCCGGTAGGCGAAATGTTAACATACAGGATTGTGTAGACCGCTATTTATGTGACGTGAATAACTGGACAACTATACAACACCATGAACAATCTATACAGAAATGGAAACTGGAATGCCATGAATATCTGCAGAATTGTCATTTCCGTAAGTATCGGGAGAAACAATATCAGAAAATACTAGACGATGAATCAGCTTATAAATTTCTGACGATACGCAGACAGACCCGTTATCGGCAACACAATTACATGCGTTCATCTTATTTCGTTTCGGTCGTAGATGACAGTACCGCATATAGCTTTGCTTGGCTTCAAGACCGCCACGAAAAACTTGCTGAAACTGGTTATTCTTGTTCATTACGGGAGTACTCCTGTAAAAATCAGAGAAAACTCATGACTAAAGAATTACGAAAGCAAATCATGGAACGAGATAATTATACGTGTCAGATATGCGGAAAATATATGCCGGATGAAGTGGGGCTGCAGATAGATCACATTATTCCAGTCGCAAAAGGCGGAAAGACTATTCCATCAAATTTGCGCGTGCTTTGCGATAAATGTAACAGAAAGAAAGGCGCTAAGTACAATTTTTGGTAGAAAATAGTGTATAAACAACAAGGATCCCGGCGCTTTTGCATCGGGATTTTTTATTACCGTGTACCGTGGAGTAAAGGCGGAGTGGGGGATTTCTTGCTCACGACATGTTAAAATATGCCCAGATATTTTTCACAAATGTGAACCCTTTTCCTGCAGCGGATCGTCTCTATATATGAAAGGAAAACACGGAATGATCAGACATCTGCGCAGAGGTTTTTGTAAAAACAATATGTAGTATTGTATTAATAAGAAAATACTAGATATTGAGAACAGCCCGTTAACCGGGAGAAAGGAAATTGTGATGATCTTTACAGGAATATTCGCCGTTGTATATGGCATCTTTATGATTATTTTCGGGTTTACAAAAAACATGAACATTATCGGAGCCTCTGTATGGATAGCCCTGCTTGCGGTTATTCCGTATTTTTTGCTGTTCCATCTGTTTGGCGGTCTTTCGAATCAGTCCCCTGTCGGCAGAATTATACTGCATTACGTGTTTGGCGCCGTACTGCTGCTTGTCGCTGAAAAGATCGATTCCATGGGCAGTATCATCTTTATGGCTTATGTAGGGGGTCTTGGTACAGTGGCAGGTCTGGAAAACTATGTCCACGCTCTGATTTCTGCAAACCGCGAGGAAAAAGCAGCCATTGCGGCAGATCAGGAAAATAGGCGGAATCATCCGGTGGATGCCCAGCTACAGGAATGGGCAGAAGCCGACTGGGACTGGGATGTAGATACGCCTGCTCCCCGCCATGGATGGTTTATCACAGCATTGAAAGCGATTTTTGATACTTCTGACCTCGGAACCGGCTGGGGCGTTTCCGGAGATATGCCGTACTGGCAGTGGGACGAACAGGAGGCATCGTACGATGACATTTGCGGCGATGATTATTAACATATCATGCAGGTATTTGTGATTCCTGATATCCATATGAAGCCATGGATGCTGGATGCGGCGGACGTTTTGATTCGCCAGACACATCCGGATCAGATCGTCTGCATGGGCGATATCGCCGATGATTTTGGCATGCAGCATAATCCAGACGCGTATAGGCAAATGTTTGACCGTGCCATCCGGTTTGCAAAAGAACACCCGGAAATGCTCTGGTGTTTTGGCAATCATGACATTTCCTACATCTGGGACATGCCGGAGACGGGAATGGCAGAGTTCGATGCCAAGCAAATGGCAGAGAAGTGTGTACGTACATTTGTGGAAGCAGTTCCAGAAGGGCACCTTGCGTTCGTTCATAAAATCGATGACGTCCTGTTTTCTCATGCCGGCATATCCCGGATGTTTGTCCGGGAACAGTGCGGGACATCCTGCTATAACAATACGGATGCTGTAGTAACAGCTATTAACAATATGCGCGCAGAACAGCTCTGGTATAACGACTCCCCGATCTGGCTGCGTCCGCAAAAGGAATACCGTCATTTTCCGATCCAACTGTATAAGCCGCGCGTGTGTTTCCAGGTCGTCGGGCACTCTCCAATGAAAAAGATCACGCAGGACAAGAACCTCCTTTCCTGTGATGTATTCTCGACATATCCGGACGGATCGCGTTTTGGATCGGAGGAATTTGTCCTGCTGGATGTTCACACGCACACATGGAAAGGAATCCCGGCAAAGGCGTTCCGCGCAGAGAAATTAACCCGATCGAATTGTAGTATGATAACAATATGAAAACCAATTGCCGCTCCCGGTTTTTGAGTAAGTTTTAGAAGAGTGGTTGGACACAGCAAGCCGGTGCGGTCACGGGCGCGGCCCATACCCGCGCAGTTGGGGGTTCAACTCCCCCTGCTGTACGCAGTTTTCCTAATTTTTCTCCTTTTTTCCTAATCCCCCGCGATGAGCGGGGGATATTTTTTGTGTTCGCGCAGAGAAATACGCGGCCGCGGCATCATATACAATAAGCTGCAGGAGGCTTGATATGAATACGAAACAGCTTGGCAGATTGATTCTTCGCCTGATCTTATGGTATATGATAGTCGCGATGCTCTGCGCGGCAATAGATGTGTTAAAACCGGGAAAATACACGTTCTTAACAACGGCTCTTCCGGAGCTGATTCTGGTATTTGAAGCCCTGATCAGTGCAAAACGCCTGAAAATCCCGCTGCCGCAGATAAAAAGACCGCAGCTGAAAACAATCCTGCTAATTACCGTTACAGCAGCGCTTTTCTATATCCTGCAAATTGCCATAGGCCTTCCGATGGAACGATTCAATGCGGAGACGAAGGAACTGGAAATTCAAGTGCTGCAGACAATGCCCGCGATTCCGATGATTCTGGTACTTTCTATCATTACGCCGGCAGCGGAAGAGTTCGTATTCCGCGGATTTATCTTTGAAGGATATAGAAGACATCTGCCTTATATTGAAGCCGCTGCTTTATCCGCTGTTATTTTTGCCGCGTTCCATATGAATATCGCAGAGCTTCCGTACACGTTCCTTCTTGGAATGGTCAGCGCCGCGGTTTTAGAAATTACAGGGAATCTCTTTTACAGTATCCTGCTGCATTTTCTAGTAAACATGGCAGGAAGCCTCATTTTGCTGGTACCAAAGCTCCGGATCATGGACCAGTCCCTCCGGCATGCAGCTGTGTTGTACTTCACGAAACAACCGGGCTACCGGGACTTTCCTGAAAAATACGCACTCATTGTGATCCTTGCGGTCCTGGCACTGATCGGACTTTTGTTCCTCGATAAGATGTTTCGGATCAAAGAGCCGCTCCTGCAGCAGATGCACCGGCAGCGCCCGAAAATTTTAACAGCTTCTGTCTGGATCAGTATCCTACTGTTATTGACGGTTATGACTCTGACATATAACATGAATTTTACATAGTGAAGGGAGGCTTGCATGTCTACAGACGGGCAGACAACACTGGTACTTAGCATCGCGGCACTGCTGATTTTCATCGCAGTCGCGATTTTTGGAAAAAGAGATTAATGCAGGAGATCGTGCTTTTGGAAAAGAAAAACCAGTTCACCATAAAAGATGAACTGGTTGATACTATCATTCATGATATTTCGGGAAACGTTCTTTTTTCGTGTAATGGAACGAAAACTTTTTTGCAAGATCGTCCCGGCCCATCATCGCCTCAAACGCAAGGTCGTCCGGAAGAATTCTTCGAAGCGCCGCGTAAAGCTCCGGATCGGTCTTTAAATACAGCTCTTCATCGCCTTCCTGCTTCGGACTCCATTCGTTGCCAAAACGCATGGAATTTAAATATTTCCGAAGCTCGCAGTCCGATTTAGAAAGCATATGCGCATCATTTGCCGCAAGAAGCGGGATCTGATGTTTTTTCGCGATTGCCGCCAAAACCGGCATATATTTCTTTTCCAGCCCGATGCCGTGATACTGCATTTCCGCATACCACAGACCATGTCCGGCAAGAGCGTCATACCGAAGCAAATCCCTCTCAAAAGCGATCTCGGTATCTGCATCTGGCACGATCGCGTTTTTAGCTTTTTCAATGTCCGCTTCCTTTTTCTGTATCGACCTGCTGTTTTCGGTATCCTTCATTTTCCTGATTTCTTCCGTATCCTGCGCGATCTTTTCCTTCATCCGTTCATTGAAAACAGCCTGCGCAAGAACAACGCCGCCGATACAGGCGGATGTCAGCGCGATATGCCCGTGTCCTTCTGTGCCGGGCCCCATGTACTTTTCCAGCATGGAAAACGAGACACAAGGGTGCTGGATGTTTCCTGTCTGAATAATCCGGTACTGCGACTGGGTTACCAGATGGCACAGAACCTCATAACCTGTCTCATCAAGAGCGTACGCGCAAAGGTGCTTTCGAAGGCCTCTGTGCTCCACATCCTCACAGACATACAGCTCACATCCGACACAAAGTGTCTTTTCCCTCTCATTTCCCTTATTTCCTTTTGTAATCAGGTCATCCAGAGGAACCAGTCCGTACATCGTTCCGTGGTCGGTAAGAGACAAGAACGAAGCGCCGTATGTCCGTGCTCTTTCGTGGTAAGCGCGCACTGTCAATACCGAGTCCATTGGGCTTCCAAGATCCGAATGGACATGGAAAAATGATCTTGCGTATGGAACGCCGGCCCAGGAATCATCCTCTAAAAACGCGCGGTACTGGTCCGGAGCCAGCTCGTCGAGATACTGCTGCATCGCAACTCGATAGTCCTCATCCGTTTTCATCCTTTGAATCACTTCTTTATTGTCCATCTATTTCTCCTTTCTATCTTTTACACTGCAATTTTCCAAAATTTCATCATTAGCAGTATGAAAAAACACGTTACCCAACCGGAACTGTGTTTCGCCAGACTAGATACAGATGATAAAGGATGCTTTCAAAACATGTCGTATAGCAAAGCTGTACGACTATAAAACCTGTCGTAAGTAAGCCGTCAGTCTTCTGACTGACAAGGCTTTACGACCCAAGAAAAAGGAGAAAGAGATGGATACTTTAGAAAAACTGATGAACGGATTAACAAACGTTCCAAAAGATGTGGCTGGAAACGCACTGGTCCGGATGACGGCAGCGGGACTTGAAAAAAGAGGGCTTGCGGACAAATACGAATATATCGAACGCGCAATTGAAGAACTGAGCGTTATCCTTAAGATGAAATTTTCCAACTATTTTCTGATTGTTGAAAACGACATCTGCAGGGTCGGCGAGCTTGTCGGACATTTATCCGACGCGGACTTTGATATGGTCAATGAAGCGGCACAAAAGGTAACCTCTTTGTCCGATCAGATGAACCGGAATGCTCTGCCGGAAGAGAAACTTGCGGCATCAAAACAGTTTGTCGACGGGTTCTGGAAATGGGTTGTTGATTTTATGCAGCATCACCAGACCATGCCGGGGATGAGCAAAGGCCCCGGACGCGGATCTGCAGCAGGATCTCTTGTTACCTACGCAATCGGCATTACGGATATCGATCCGATTCAGAATGACCTCTTGTTTGCAAGGTTTCTGAATCCTGAACGTGTCAGCAACCCCGATATCGATACAGACCTTTCTTCCGCGGATGATCCTTACGGTGCGCGGGATATTGTCATCGCGTACCTGACCTCGAAATACGGCTCAAGAGGCATCTGCGGTATTGCGACGCCGTCAACGCTTGCTCCTAAAGGAGCGCTCAGGGCAATCGCGAGAATTGAAGGATCGAGACAGACGTTGGAGGGGAAAGGTAAAACCGACGCGAAGTATATTGCGTCTACGTTTCTCCGGATCGGCAATACCCTCGCGGACATGGTTCCCAAAGGACAGAATGTCAGCTTCACTATGGATGTAGGAGGGATGACATTAAAAGACAGTATCCTGAACCAGATCAGGGAGCTTGTTCAAAAAGGCTCGGTGACGCCGGAAGACGGCCTGCACATGCAGAACATCCTCTCCATGGCAGTCCGCGCAGAAGGACTCAATATCCATTACGGTCGTCATGCATGCGGTATGATTATTTCCGATAACGGAGATATTGCAGCTTACGCGCCGCAGATGATGGATATCCAGACCGGTACCTTGAAAATTCAGATGGACGCAGAGTCCGCAGAAGCGAAAGGGTTCCTCAAAATGGACCTGCTCGCTCTGCAGCAGCTGAACAAAATCACCAGCTGCATGCGGATGGTATACAAAAACCACGGCATTTATCTGGATGAAAAGCATTTTCCACAGGAATCGGAAGTCTATTCCAAAATCTTCGCGGGAGCGCGGACGAACGAGGTGTTCCAGTTTGAGTCTCAGGGTATGAAACAGATGCTCCGGGATTTCCATCCGGACTGCTTCTCGGACATTGCGCTGCTTGTTGCGTGTTATCGTCCCGGTCCGCTGCAGTACCTTCCCGGCATCATCGCAAGAAAACAGGGAAAAGCAGCGGCAGAAACCGCGGTCACCAAAATCGCGTCTTACTTCCCGAAGTTTGCGGAGATCGTCCGTCCGACGTATTATTCGCTTGTGTATCAGGAGCAGATTATGCAGACGTTCCAGGTGCTTGCGGGATATTCGATGGGCGGCGCCGACAATGTAAGAAGAGCCATGGGCCACAAAAAGATGGACGTCCTGACAGCGGAAAAGAAAGCCTTCGTTTACGGCGATCCGGACCGCAAAATCAAAGGAGCCATTGCGACAGGCATCGCGGAAAAAGACGCGCTTTCTTTGTTTGACGAGATGACGGAATTTGCCAAATACTCGTTCAATAAATCGCACGCGGTCGCTTACGCTTATGTTGCGTACATCTCGGCATGGCTGAAATACCATTATCCGGCGGAATTCTATGCTTCCGTCATGTCCATTACCAAAAAGGAAAAATATCCCGATCTGATCGCGGAAGCCCGGAGAATGGGCATCGACGTGAAAGGACCGGATATTAACCTTTCGGAATATGGTTTTATGGGTAATGGCAAGACCATCCGGTTCGGGTTTTCCGGAATTAAAAACCTCGGCAATGCGGCACAGCCGATTCTTGCTATGCGCGCAGCAGGAGAACCCCCGTTTACGTGCTTTGCGGATTATGTGGAGCGCAGCCAGATGAGTTTCTCGACAACCAGATATCTTGTGGAAGCAGGATGTTTTGACTCATTCGGCGTACAGCGGGCGGCCATTCTGGATTCTATGGCGGAGTTCTACAAGCACATGAAGGTTATCAAGGACAAAACAAAGGAAAAGTCCAGGGTTGCCGGCATGCTGAAGGATCTGTCACAGGGACTGACGCTGGACCGTAAAAAATGGTCGATCAAGACCAAGTCTCTTCCTACAAAAGAAAAGCTCGAAATGAAGCTGGAATCGTTAGATCAGGTTCTTAGCGCGGAGCGGGATGCGGTACGTACCGTCAATTTCTCGCTTTCGGTTCTTTCGGACCGCAGGCAGGAGCTGGAACAGGAAAAGGAGCTGCTTGGCGCCTACGTTTCCGGACATCCGCTTGATTTGTACGGAAGCGCAAAGGAATACCGGGCAAAGCCGATCGGCGAACTGTATCAGGGACCGTGTACGGTGTTTGGACTGATTTCCAACCTGACCATCCGGTACAGGAAGGACGACCATAAGGAAATGGCATTCTTTACGCTTTCAGACCAGACAGGATCGGTGGACGTAAAATGTTTTACCGACAGCTATGCCGCAAACAAAGATTTTTTGAAAGAAGGCGCAGCTGTCATTATCCACGGACGCGCTTTCAGTGAAAAGGTTGTACGGAAAGAAGGCGACGAGGAAAAGGAAGACATTACGACCAGTCTTGTCTGCAATAAAGAGGCCGGATCGATAGAAAAGGCACAGGAGCAGGGACATAAACTGATCCTGACCGTTGCAGATCCCGGGTTTTTAAAGGAAGCGGTGGATGCGATGAAAGAGCATCAAACAGCTGTTCCGGGCCCCGATACCTGCAGGGTGATCATACTTGTCGGTCCTTTCAAGGATCAGGCAGAGCTTGGCTTTTATGTCACGGCAGATGCGGGAGCAGTACAGACAAACCGTTATCAGGCAAAACTGCAATAGTCAACTATGCACAAAAGAGGAGAGGCGTTCGCTTCTCCTTTTTTTGTTCGATACGTTTTTGTTTCTCCATACTATTAGTATAAATGCAGATTGCATGTAAGGAGGGCGTTTCATGGCTGCCAGACAAAACGAAGTATGGCTTTACGGTGTCGTTACCTCAGAACCGATGATCTTAAAATCAGACGACGGAGAATACCGGGAAGGACGGTGCTATCTTGCCGTTATGCGGAGCAAACGATACAGCGGGGAAAGCTGGAATAAAGACAAGGTCATGTATGACTGGCCGATGATCATGAGTAATGATCCTGCGATTGTCAAGCAGATGGAAAAATGCAAATTATACGATGTGGTGGAGGTGCGCGGAAAGCTGGTCATGCGCAAGCTCCAAAAGCAGGTTTTCTGTCCCCACTGCGGAAAAGCAAACCGGTACGGCGCAAATCTGTTTTATGTCATGCCCACAACGTTGCGGGACAGAACGCCCTCCAATGTAATTAATACGAACCCGATGGCTTACCGCCAGCTGATGGATAACAGAGAATTTTCAAACAGTATTATTGTTGCGGGAAACCTTTGCCGGGACGTTGTATATTATAAAGACGACAGGATCGAAACATCTGTCTACCAGATCGCGGTAGGGCGCCGCGTGCATGTAGCGGGTGATCCGCCGGAAGTCCGGGACGACTTTCCTCTGGTCCGTTCTTTCGGTGAGAATGCAAGACGGGATCACCTGTGCCTGCAGACAGGGTCCGGTGTTCTGATCAGCGGATACCTGCATTCCAAACAGTTCAAGCGAAAGAGTATGTGCGCTACCTGTAACGAGGAGTTTGAATGGACGGATGAAACGATCGAGATTATCCCGTATTCGGAAGACTATACTGGAAATTATAAAGATCCGGAAATCGCAAAACAGGAAGAGGCTGCCAGGATGCAGGAAGAAGGGGAGAGACTCAAAAACGTCTTAACAAGCCAATAATAAAAAGAAACCCCGCGGAGTGATTCCGTGGGGTTTTTCTTTGTTCATCTTGTTAAGACAAACGTGTTTGCACTAAGTTCCGCATTTGTCATTGTGCGGCCCCAATGCATCTTTCCCGCAAGATCACCTTCCGCTACAACCGCGCCATTTGCGTTCTTAGACAAGATTACAACCGAATGCGGGCCATCATTTAAGCAGACTACATCACCCGCACGCATCGAAGAAACGGGACAGCTGGGGATTTTTCGAAAAGGCGTTCCTTCCGCAAAAGCCGTGTCGCTGAACAGCAGCGCGAAAGCGTGGCTCCCATAACCTGTCTCCATCTGGACTGTGTTCGATTTCATCCACTTCATTGTATATTTCTGCGCCGCCGTCCATTCGCTTCCTTCCGGATGCTGTGCCATGAGCGCCTGCATTGCGTTATAAACACACTGCGCCCGGATCGCGGAAAGCGGGTCTGTGTTTTCCTTTGCTTCCGCAGCCATCGGAAGTCTTCCCTCTTTTTTTCCGCAGACCGTGTAATGCCAGTAGAGCAGATTCTCATCCGTTCCAAACGCTTTTACAACATCCGGATTATGCGCCGCGTAATACTCCGCGTCAAAGATCTGTCCGTCCGGCATCTGTTTCGGCGCCGCGAAAACGGGAGCCGGCGCAGCTGATACAACCGCTGTCAGGATCATGGGCGCGATTACTTTCATCCATTTGTTCAGCATATTTCTCCTCCATAAAAACTGTTTTTATTAGTATGGCGAATCAGAAGAACTTACAGACAAATTTTCCGCGGATCCGGTAAAGCGATACATACGGATTGTCCCAGAATCTGGAATCTGCCGAGTTTTCCCGGTTGTCACCCATTACAAAAACGCAGCCATCCGGCACTACGTATGTATCCTGATGAAAAGGAGCCGTGTCCCCAACCGCGTACGGCTCATCCAGAATACTTCCGTTCAAATAGACTTTTCCATCCTTCAGTTCAATCTTATCCCCGCCAACGCCAATGATCCGTTTACATAAAATTACATCGCTGGAAAAAGGATTAATATCATCTAATGCGGTATGCCCTCTGTCTTCTTTATAAAATTCAATGATATCCCCGCGTTTTAGCGTACCGGTAAGTCGGGAATTTAAAAACAGCTGTTTCTGGCCTGTCATCAGGGTCGGCTCCATCGAAGGGCTCATCACCTTCGTCCTGTCAATGGAAAATGCCGTCACCAGAAAAATGATAACCATCCATACAATGCCGCTGTCCCATATTTTCTTTAGCCATTTTTTCATTACTTATATCCTCCTTGATACGATATGTGAACTGCGTTCTGTGTTTACACGACATGACCCTATCACATCTGCCATCCCGGCATTTCTCTGCGCAGAGAAAACGGGCTCGTTACGTTTTGCCATACTAATAAAAGACAAGGAGGACATTCTTTATGCCGAATACATTGATATCAACAGAAAAGGTAACTTACTTATTTGCCGATCCGGGCAGCAGAACCGCACTCGTTCTGGGCGTCGTGTCTACGCTCGCGTTTCTTTATTTTTTTATTTCAACAATCCGGCTGATCGCGCTTAGAAAAAAGCAAAAGAAAGAACTGCGGGCTGTATCAGACGATATCCGGATCGCGGAAAAGAAAGCCCGCGGTGAAAAAGTAATCAAAAAAGAAGAAAAAAAGAAAGCAAAAAAGGAAAAGCACTCTTCGAAAAAAAACAGGCAAAAGCAAGTACCCGCAGAACAGGCACCTGCTCCGGCAGCGGAAAAACAGGATGGTCACACCTTCTCGGCTACAAGTAACCGAGCATGACAGGATTTCCAGCCCTGATTTGCAAGGTCTCAAGTAGAGCACGCGCAAGAGCGTGCAGATGACTAGCCTTAGCAGAGAACGCAACAGCTCTGCTACGTCTGCAATGTGATTACATATAACCACGATGCCCTAATGGCGAAGTGTACAAGCAACGTATACCGCACAAAGAGAATGTGCATGCGACCTGATCTCTAAGCATTGTGAACATTGGCGAAGGGCAACTGTAAGTAACTGGTTGTGCAGTGAAAGCAGAAAACGCCGTGAGGCGGAAGGCACAGTAATGTAGCTTTCAGATCACGCTTGGCTGGCGTAACCAGCCTGGAAAGTGAGGTGTGAGACCATGCAGAAAAACAAAACTGTATTTGTAATCGGAATGAACAGGCGTGGCCTTATGCCATGCACGCCAAGAAAGGCAAGAGTTCTCCTCGAAGAGAAGAAAGCCAAAGTAGCAAGAAGAACACCGTTCACGATCCGATTGCTGTACAAAACCGGCTGCGCAACACAGCTAATAACGCTGGGTGTAGATACTGGCTCCCAGCATATTGGCATTGCCATTGTGTCGGACGATACCGTACTTAGCAAGAGCGAGTACGAACTCCGTTCGACGATGGAAAAGCGCAAGCTGATGGAAACAAGAAAACAGTATCGTAAAGGCAGACGGTACCGCAAGACCAGATACCGCCATCCAAAGTTCCGGTTTCACACGAAGCGGACATATGTAGAGAAGCCAATTAAACGAAACGGTCATCTAACACACTGGAAAAAAGAAAAAATTTCCTGTATGTCTAACCGTCAGGCAGGCTGGCTGCCGCCATCCGTGCAGAGCAAGTGCGATCACCACATTCGGATTATCAACCGCTATATAGAAGCATTGCCGCCAAGCACAAGAGTCGTGATTGAGATCGGCCGCTTTGATATGGCACATATGCTCAATCCGGCCATCCATGGTGAAGAGTATCAGCACGGGCCACTGTACGAATACGAAAACAAAAAAGCGTATCTGCTCAATCTGTACGACTACAAGTGCCCGATTTGTGGCAAGGGGTTTGGTTCAAAGAGAGTTGATGGCACACCCGTAAAAGCGCGTATGCACCATGTTCTGTATCGCTCAAAAGGCAGCTCTGACAATGTTATCGTTCTCATTCCTGTATGTGACCACTGTCACACGGCAGAGGCCCATCAGGAAGGCGGAATGTTGGACAAGCTGCGCAAGATTGCAGAAAAGCAGAGGCTAGGCATTTGCGGATTGCGAGACGCCACCATGATGAACATTGTTGCCAAGCGACTCAAAGCAGCTTTCCCAAATGCCTACTACACTTACGGCAATATCACGCATGCAGACAGAGAAGTAATGCATTTAGAAAAGTCTCACGCAAACGATGCAGTTGCTATTGCCGAGCATTTGGATATCCGCTTCTTTGGTAATTACACCATCAATGATTGCGACTATACGACCCTGTACAAACAGGCCCGCAAGAAGAAGCGGTCGTTGCATGAGGCAAATCCTCGCAAGGGGAGAAAGCAGCCGAACCGTGAAGCAAAGCGAAATGCGAAGAATACAAAACGCGTTAAGAACGTCTGCCTGTTAGACAAAGTTGTGTATCAGAACAGCATTGGCGTTGTCACTGGGTTTAGCGGTCTTCGCTGTCGCGCCGTCAAAGCAGATGGTTCCTATCTTGGTGCAAATGCTAAATATAAGCAGCCTATTCTGCCAGTTGGACAGGTTGCAGTACTGCATCACAACAATAGCTGGCTGGAAATGAGGCAAATATGAGAGACACAAAAGATAGCCAATTCTTCTCGGATACAAGTAACCGAGAATCCTTGGCTAATCATCTTGAATCGGAGGAGCCCGGGACCAAAGAGGAAACGGCAGATAAGCAGAAAGGAGAAATGTAATGCAGACAATCCGGTCAACAAAGACACAGATCTTAATGCAGTATTACTGGGATGTTTTATCAAAAATCACACAGGTAGAACAGGGCATCAATGACCATGTGGCGGAAAAAGGGAAAGAAGTGGATACCGTTAAAGGCCTTGCAGTCGCGGGACTGATCCAGCTTGGTATTCCATTTAAAAAAGATTATATCCGTCCACCAAAAGCCGAGCCGGTCACAAAAAAGGTCGGTATATTTACCGTAACAGAAGAAGAGGAAGATGATCCTTCCCAGCAGACCCTGATGGTCAGTATCGAGGACGATCTGCAGAAGTACTCTGTCCCCGGCAGCAGTCTGGAGCGCATCATGGGCGAAAAATTCAAGCATATCATTCTGGAAGAAAAGCCGCCGGTTCCGGAAGACAGGCAGGAAATTTCGATTACGCTGCCGCCACTTCCCGAGGAAGAGGAAACAGAAGAAAAGGTAGTGGCAACCGCAGCTCCGGAAGACGAAAAGAAAGAAACCAAGGCAGAACGCATGCCGGTATTTAGAAGCGACCCGCATTTTGACACAGATCCGCCGCATAAAAAGAACGGCTTAACTTTCCTCTATAACCGCCATACCGTCAAGCTCTCTCTTCCGCAGGGCGTCGCGATTATCCGGTTTTATGTATACCCCCTGGATGTACATCAGGAAGATGCCGCGACGGACATCTTTGTTGCCGCGGAAACGGGCGAAAAGGTGCGCGGCGGCGTATCCAGAGGAGACAGCGCAGGCGTTTCCATCGAGTTTGATGATGTCCGCTTCATCGTCCGCGGCAGCTGGAAAAACGGCCAGTTTGAATCCATCGTCCGCTGCATGAACGGCGATCTTGCCGCAAAAATGTCGCAGACAACGAAATCGTTTATACCGAATCCCAGAATGGCATCGACCTATTACAGAACAACGATCAAGGATGTCCCTGTCGATGTCTTTCCCGCAAAATACGGAGCGAACGAGGCAAACGGTTACGCTCTTGCTGTCTGTGCGATCGAATCCGGTACGAATATCGGTATCGCGACACCCGGCCCTGACGGCACAATGGTTCTGGATCTTGGAAATGGCATGGTAGAGTCTATGCAGTGCTATTGGCTTGGATCCGACGAACCGTCTTTCCATGTAGAAATAGAAGATGCTTAAAATGCGTTCAAAGGTCTTATTTATCTCCTCATCGGGAGGTCATTACAAGCAGCTGCGGGCAATGCAGCCGTTAATCGATAAATATAACGGCGTTATTGTGACGGAAAACGACGCTGCCATTACAAAAAAGGCAGGTATGTACCTGCTGCATCAGGTAAACCGGAAGGAAAATTTTTTTTATTTGTGGCTTTTCCTGGATGCCATTCTGGAGCTGCGGATTTTTATAAAAGAGCGTCCAGCTGTGATTGTCACAACCGGCGTTCTTGCTGCGATCCCAATGTGTATGATCGCAAAGCTTTTTGGCCGAAAGGTAATTTACGTGGAATCGTTCGCGAAAATCATATCTCCTACAAAAACAGGAGAATATATCTACAACCACCATCTCGCGGATTATTTTTTTGTGCAGTGGGAGAGCATGCAGAAGGTGTACCCCGGCGCAATTTACGCGGGGAACCTGTATTAAAAGGAGGAGGCGGATTTCTTGCCTAATGTATTTGTGATTACCGGAACGCAGAAATTCCCGTTTAACCGGCTGATTCAGAGCGTGGATCAGCTGGCGGAACCGGGACATATTCTGGAAGACGCGGATATTATAGCGCAGTCCGGGACAGCAACGGTCCGGACAAAACATATGCACTGTATCCCTTTCCTCTCACCGGAAGAAATGTCCGGATATACGAACGCCGCGGATCTTGTGATTACCCATGGCGGAACAGGAGCTATTATGGAGTCTCTGCAGGCGGGCAAACCCGTGATCGCGGTTGCAAGACTGTCCAAATACGGGGAGCATGTCGACGATCACCAGATGGAAATTGTAGACCAGTTCACAAAAGACAACTATGTGATCGGACTGCACGAAACAAATGATTTAGAACAGGCTGTGCAGAAAGGGCTCCGGTTTACGCCTGCAAAATGGAACCATGGAAAGTCCGGACTCCTTCCGGCAATTGATCACGCAATCGAGGATTCACTGATATGTGTGCGATGCAAAAAGTCATAATGCTGGCAGCCCTTCTTTTGTTTTCCGCAGGACTGCTCCTTCGGCTGAAAACAAAGCAGGAGCCTTTAACCGGGAATAATTTTAAATCTGTTTTCCGGAAATGCAAGTGTACGATGATTTTGACAGCCACTTTTCTGGTTTCCTTCTTCTCTGGCTGCGCGGCTTCGTACACATCCGGCAAAATAATGAACCCCGCCTTTTCGATCAAATTTAATTTCGAGGAAGCATCGCGAGGTCTTAATCCGGATGGCACACGATTTAATGCAAATGATCTTTTAAACGAAGATGTTCTACAGGAGATAATTCAAAAAAAGCACTACAATCTGACGACGGAAGAGCTTCGGGACTGTTTCACCGTCCGTTCCTCGTATGATGACAGCACAATTGATTCCAGACACCCAAAAATTGCGACAGAGTACCAGATTGCCCTGACAGAAAAAGTAAAAACAACAGGGATCGATACAGAACAGCTGATTGATACCGCAGCCGATGCCGTAAAGGACGATTACTTGTCCCGGCATATTGATCACGCACAGATTCTTGATATGGACTTATCTGATATCTCGGATCTCGACTACATGGATGTGGACGATTATCTCAAAATGAAGGCAGATCTTGTAAAAAACTACCTGGCCGCGTTTCAGGTGAAAGCGCAAACATATAAAACCGTATCCGGACAAACGTTTTCCTCCCTTTCCCAGAAGGTGTCTGATTACATCAATACCCCGCTCGCGGAATATACCGCATATATCACACAGAACGGACTTAGTAAAAACAAGGCGGATTTTCTGTCTGTTTACCGCTATACGAACCGGATGCTGAAGATAAACTACGACAAAAAGATGGCAGCTTACAACGCACGGATTGACGCTATCAATCTGTATGATCCATCTATGGCAAACGTGGTTTTAGTGCCAACCGACGATAAGTCCGGGGAATTTTACATGTCCCGGACAAAAATCGGTGTTGACTATTTCGCATCCGATGCAAACAGCGTGTTAAATGAAGCATCTACCTTACAGCAGCAGATGGAAGAGAATAAGGTGCTTGCCACGCACGTAAAAAATGGCGCAAAAGCAGCACAGTATGAAAAAGCAGACACAATGATTCAGGAGCTCCAGTCCGAACTAATAAAGCTTTCCCGGGAAGCGAAAACGCTGCACACACAGTATCTGGCAGATAAAACAGGAGACGGCGTTACAGAAAATATTTATCACCCCGGCACGGCGGCTCTTTGCAGCGTGAAAAAGAACGGAATGCTGTCCTGCATCCTTGTGTTTAGTATGGCATTTTTCTTCGCGGAGGTCCTTCGCTTTGGACATCAGTAAATTCAGGTATAAGATAAAAAAATTCTTCCTGTATTATCTTGCGGGAAGCTTCGCTGCAGGAGGCGCTTTTTATGTCTATACCCAGAAAACCGCGCAGCAGTATACCGCCTCCGCTATGATCGAATACAAAACCGATGACGGAAACGCGCCGGATGGAACCAAAATCGATACCAATGAAATTACCGGCAGCGAGATCATTACAAAAGCGTGCGAGAGTATCCATGATCTACAGGACGCCGACCTTGTACGGCAGGGAATTTCCATCGAACCCATCGTTGATGACAAGGAAGAGGCACTGTATGAAGCCAAACTGGAACACGGGGAAGAATACGAGATCGTAACAAAGCAATATCTGGTTTCTTTTACCAGCGATATATCCAAAGGAAGAGATTTTTCCAGGAAAGTCTTAAATGCTGTACTGCAGCAATATTGCGTCTACTACGGAACCCATCATTCCAGTGTCAGCCTTGCCGTCAATAATATCGATGATATCAGCTACCGCGGCTACGATTACATGGAAACCATGGACGCGATTAACGAGTCGCTGGACAATGCAATGACATTACTGTCCCACCGTATAGATCAGAACGGGACTTATCGGGCTGCATCTACGGGGTATTCGTTTCAGGATCTGTATGAAGAGTTCTCGTATATCCGGAATATTGAATCACCGAAAATATCGGCGGAAATCCTACATGACAGGGTAAGCAGAGATGCGGAGAACCTGATTACCGTTTACAGGAAAAAGAACGAAGATCTGAAAACAAACAATGTTGTGGACCAGGATAAACTGGCCAAAATCAAAAAGATTATCGACAACTACGTCGCTATGATGCAAGAATCAGGAAACGCAAAGACGGAAATGGATGACAAAACTCTGCAGGAGGTTTTTGACACACACGGCGTTGATACGTGGAACAGTAAAGCCGATAAGACCTCCGAGTACGATCATCTTCTGGATAATTATATCCAAGCCAAAGTGAACTGCGATTATAACGATATCGAGTATTCCTACAACCAGTATGTAATTGATTCGTTTTCCAAGGCGGAGAAGACACCGGCAAATGTACAAAAACGCGTGGAATCGGAAATTGAAACACTCCTGCAGCATGCAAACCGGATGTTCACGCTCTTTAACGAAACGAATGAGGAATACAACGAATACCTTGGCGCGCAGAATGTCTCTATGCTGACGAATGTGTCTGTCGCGGAAAAAATGAATGTCAAACAGTATACCGTTATCGTAATGACCGCGGTCTTTATGATAGAAATTCTGATGACTGCGGTAGGAATCCGGTTGCATGAGCTGGTTGCAGCCGAGGAGGGGCAAGGAAATGCAGCAAAAAATTCTGGAAGTCGGGCCTGATATTAAAAAATCTTCCGGCGGAATGGCGTCGGTTATCCGGCAGATCTGCAGCAATAAAATACTGAAGCAGAAATTCAATCTCAGCCCCTTCGGATCATTTCAGGATGGAAATAAAATTTCGCGCTTTTTATTCTGCGTGTCCGCGTATGTGCGGTTTCTTTGGGTTGTTCGTCATTATGACATCATCCATGTCCATATGACATCGGGAATGAGTGCCTTCCGGAAGTCGTTTTACATTAACGCCGGAAAACGGGCGGGAAAGAAAGTCGTTGTATCGCTCCACTGCTGTGAGTATTTTTCAGAAGAATGGACAAGACGCAGCTCATTTTATCAAAAGTGTGTCCGGGAAGCCCTACAGAAAGCGGACCGGATCCTGCTTCTTGCCAAAAGGTTCCAGCCGGAATTCGAACGTTTAACCGGCGTAAAAGGAACAATAGTCCTGCCAAACGGTATCGCAGTTTCCGATTATCCGGAAGGAAAGAAGGAAGGTGTTCCATCTATCCTGTTCCTTGGAAAAGTTCGGAAAAGCAAGGGGGCTGATACGCTCCTTGCAGCAGCCCGGGATCTTGCTGTTGTCTATCATGACCGCCCGGATATTTTGTTCGCAGGCAGCGGCAGCATTGCCTTTTATAAAGCGATGGTTATGCAATACCATCTCCCGAACATCCGCTTTACCGATAGCTGGGTGTCTCCAGATGAAATAAAAAAGCTTCTGCAATCGTTCTGGATTCTGGTGCTTCCTTCCGAGCACGAAGGTTTTCCTGTTTCTATTCTGGAAGCCTGTGCCAGCAGTATGGCTATCGTTGCAACCAATGTCGGCGCGGTTCCGGAAATAATTCGGGAACATGTCATAAATGCAGGAGACAGCAAAGCGCTCTGCGAGACACTGCATCTTTTAATCCATGATCCGGGCAGATGCAGAAAAGAAGGCAAAGAAAACAGAAAGCGGGTTACGGATCTGTTTTCGGAAGATGTTGTTATGAATCAGCTCGCCGCAATCTACGAGAAACTCATGGAAACAGAAAGGAAAAGCGATTGAAACCGGACACAGATGGATCGGACAATCCGAAAATTCTGGCTCTTTGCGGGACATTTGGAATGGGCGGAATCGAAAAAATGCTTCTGAATCTCCTGCAGGCTGGAATGTCCTTTGACGCCTGCGCAGATATTCCAGATCATGGGGATCTGGAAGAGGAGATGCAAAAATGCGGCTGCCAGACCTTTCATTTAACCAGAAGAAGCCAGAACTTTATCAAACATCATATTGACCTGTACCGGATTATCCGGGATGGAAAGTACAGTATTGTCTGGCTTAATTCCCAGAACGCATTTTTTATGTGGCTGCACATACTGACGGCACGAGCGGCAGGCGCAAAAAAAATCGTAGTGCACAGCCATAATACCAGAGACTGGAGAGCAAAGGATAAAAACAGATTAAGCAGGATGTTCCGGCATATCCTTTATCAAAGCGCAGATATCTGTCTTGCGTGCGGAAAAGAAGCGGCACTTTGGTTGTTCGGGACAGATCAAAATGTCCAGATCGTTCCTCTTCCGATCGACACAAATCATCTGATGGTAACAGACAAGAAGCGAAGCTGCGCACGCCAGACACTTTGTCTGGAAGGAAGACAGGTATTTTTGCAGGTCGGACGTTTTGATCCCGTCAAACGGCAGGACTTCACGCTGCGTGTTTTTGAAAAAATCCATGAAGTAAAACAGAACGCGGTCCTTATTTTTGCGGGAGACGGGCAGGAAAAGCAAAAAATCCTTGATATGGCAAAGCAGATGGGGCTTTTGTCTTCTGTCCGGTTCCCCGGTAATGTCAAGGATATGTCTTTGTATTATGCGGCCGCGGATGCGGTTTTCCTTCCGTCGTTATATGAGGGTTTTCCGACCGTCCTTTTGGAGGCACAGGCGGCCGGAGTTTTCTGTCTTACGTCCGAAACGATTGACCATACTATTAACAGAACAGGGCTCGTCCGGTTTTTAAAGGCGAACGAAAAACAGATTGACGCGTGGACAGTTGCGGCACTTTCTGCCAAAGGTCTTTCGGAGGATGACAGGATAAAAGCAAATCGGCGTATTGCGCAAGAATACAACGCGGAAACAATTGCTTTCCGGCTGGAAAAATTATTTTTATGACTTCAGCAAAACAGTCCAACACAATATCCATCTTCGCGATCATGCTGTATATGTGTATGGCAATTCCCATGTATTTCTACATCGACGGAGCTATCACCATTGGTGGTTTTGGTTTTATGTACCATTACCTGTACGGCATGGCAATTATGGCGATCGCGTTCTTTTGGATACTCCTCCAAAACCGGAATGGACTGATATTACGACTTGGTAAACTGGGAGCCGTTCTTTCACTATCCTATATTATTCCGCTCATCCTGACCTGTTTTATCTGGGCGTTTGAACACGAAACTATGGAGCATATGATCACAGGACTGTTCCTTCCTGTTTATATCCTCCTTGCTTTATGTGTGGGGAGCAGTACCGTTTATCTGTTCCGGGAATATTCCGTCCTGTTCAGCTGCCTTGCGATGGGAGCCGCGAACCTTTTCATTATTCTGCAGACGGCATCTGCAAATTTCGGAGAGTTTATCAGTGAGCTTCTCACGCTGATCCGGACATTTGGAGAAGATACGGGTCCTATGATGAAAAGCGTCGAAATTCACGACCTGACGTTTGCTTTTGGTCTATACCTTCTTGTCGCATTAATCGACAGGGAAATGAAAGGCAGAAAAGCCATAATCCTGATTTCCCTCCTGTTTTCCTTAACGGGACTGAAACGGATCGCGGTCATCGGCATTGCTCTAGGAGCTTGTGTTTATATACTCCTTGGAAAATGGAAAAGAATGAAAACTATGGGCTGCATCATTTGCCTGATCACCGTGATTTTTTCGTTCTGCTGGATTATCGCGATCCACGCGGGCTTCCTCGATGTATTGGAAACTACATTCCACGTTGATACAAAAGGGCGGCAGCTGATTTTCCGACAGTTGAACCAATTATTCAGCGTATCGCCCTTCTTTTTAGGACGTGGAATCGGATGGTCAAAGCACGCATGGGATGATCTTCCCGGAAGGAATGTGATCCATGACGCTTTTCATGACGAATATGTGCGGATGTATATCGAAAACGGATTTGCCGGGTACTTCATCTGGATCTACACAAATACGTTCGCGCGCTTTTTGTATATTCTCAAAACAGACGGGCGACGGGCAGGACGAATGTTTATTGCACAGATGCTGTATTTATACGCAACCTACAGCTCGGACAACACGTATTACTACTATTATACAAGCCTTGCACTTTTCATTTGTCTGCTGGCGGAAACATCTAAACATTTAGAGGAGGGCGCTATTGGAAAAACGATTCAACAAGGAAACGCTTGAAACATTCTGCCCTTATCATGAACCAACCGGCAATCCGTGCCCTCCCTGCGAGCATCCGGATATGGACGTTTCCATTTTGGTCCCTGTACACAACGCAATGCCGTATTTTCAGCAGTGTATTAAGAGCCTCCTTGCTCAGAAACTGTCCGGTATCCGCGCGGAACTGGTCATTGTGGAAAGCCATTGCAGCGATGATTCGATCCGCTTTCTGCAAAGCAAAGAACAGGAGATCCGGGCGCAGTTTGCAAGGTACACCTTTGCCGTATGTCCGGAAAAGGGAGCCGGCGCTGCACGAAACCTCTGTCTTTCCATCGTGAAAGGGCGTTTTGTTCTGTTTGTGGACGCGGACGATAAACTGCTCTCCCCAGAATACATTCTGTCCCTTTTTAAAAAAGCAGACGCGCAGGACGCAGATATCGCGGTTTCGTCTATGACAAGAATCGAAAACGGAAAATTACTCCTTACGATGCCGCCAGCACATACAGGCACATCTTACCGGGAATTTTGCAGACTGCCAGGTTTTGTTGCGGGCAAAATGATTTTACGGGAACGGTTTACCGGAATTTCTTTCCCGGATACCCTCTGGTTTGAAGACACAATTATGCAGCTGCTTCTGGTTCCGAAATGTAAACATGTTATCGGGGTTCCGGAAGTGAAATACGGATACCTGAAAAACACGACAAGCTTAACGTACAGAAAAGATCTTTCCGTAAGGTCTCTCGAATCCGTCTGGGTCCTTCACTGGATACTGCAGGAGGCAAAAAGACTGCATCTTCCTTCTGAATACCGGAAACATGATTGGAATATTTGTTTTGACCTTCATTTCGGAACACTCTTTTATAACCGGATTCGGAAAAGAAGCAGGGCAGAGCAGAAAGCTGCATTCCTGTATGCAGGAGAACTGATGCGCGAAGCAGCAAAATTTTGTAAAGAACATTCAGGGAAGGGGCTGCCTTTGGAAGTACGGGCAGTATGGACAGGAAATTTCTTATTATGGAACAGTATTTGCCAAATCAAACAGACTATTCATGCCGCAAAAACCCGGATAACACGCCGTTAATCAGCGTAATTATCCCAGCTTACAACGCGGATAAAACAATCACGCATTGTTTACGATCTGTATTTGCACAGACCTATCCGAATATCGAAGTGATTTTTGTAGATGATGGGTCCTCGGATCAGACGGGCCATATCGCAGATGCAGTATCTGCGAAAAATCCGCAAATGCATATTTTCCATATTGCGCACCACGGACTTGCGATGGCCAGAAACACAGGACTGGAAAATGCTGCCGGAGAATTCATTTTTTTTATGGATGCCGATGACTGGATCGAGCCGGATACCCTGCAGGATCTCTATGAACAGATCATCGCTTATGACGCAGATATGGCAATGACGGGTACCGTGACGGAAACGGATGACGGGCTGGAAATATCAAAAACGCATGATCTGAAAAAGCGGATAAACCGGGATGAATATCTGGCTTGCTATACACTCCGGGAAAGTGCGGAATATGTGCGCGTATGGGGAAAACTGTTTAAAAAAGATCTATTTCACAATGTCGTTTTTCCTGCAGGAAAGCGGCACGAGGATGTTTATGTATTCCCTGCACTTTATCGGAATGTAAAACGCGTAGCTTTTTCAGATCGCTATGGTTATCACTACGTCCAGCAGGCGGGTAGTATCATGCATTCTGCGCCTTCTTTACAAACGTTCGATGCGGTAGACGCCGCATGCGCTGTTTTTGATGATTTTCTCGAAGCGGGATATACAAAACTGCTCCCCGGAGCAGAAGGCAAAATCTACGCGGCAATGCGGCGAATGCCTGCAGGGTCAGGATTTGCCAGATATTATTTAGAGGCGAAAGGCAAACACCTGCTCCGGATCCGGCAGCTGAAAAAACTGCACCTGTATCCCTTACGGTCCCAGGTCCGGAATGTTTTATTCTACGCGGGGGTAATGCGATGAGCAGGACAAAAGCCGCTGAGAAAAATCTGATCATCGGCGTTTTCATGCAGGTCTTTGACTTCTTACTTGCCTGGTTTGCCAGAATCGCAATTACCCGTTCGTTTTCCGCTTCCTACCTTGGAATCAACGGTCTCTATAACGACATCTTATCAGTTCTGTCCCTTTCGGAGCTTGGCATCGGTACAGCCATGCTGGCAGCACTTTATGAGCCCGCCGCAAAGAAAGACTCGGATAAGGTACGGGCAATTTTAAATTATTACCAAAAGCTCTATCTGTTTGTCGCGGGCTGTATTGCAGCAGTGGGGCTTCTCGTGATGCCGCTTCTTCCAAAGATTGTAAAAGGGTTTTACGGCGTCAACCATCCGTATCTTTACTACGGAATGTTTCTTCTGGAAACGGTCCTTTCGTATTTTTGCACATGGAAGAACTCTCTCCTGTATGTTCATCAGGAACAGTATATCGGATCCTTCTGGAATGGATTGTTCCAGTTTATCCGCTATGGCCTGCAATTTTTACTGCTTGTTACGACAGGAAACTTTTTCCTGTTTGTGCTGGTACAGGTTGTCTGCGCATTTCTGCCGGGGTTCGTTACATCCATCCAGACACAAAAGCGGTATCCCGAGGAAATTACGGCAGCAGGGCAAAAAAGAAAATATCCGGATGCGAAAGAGAAGCGCGTGCTTCGTTCCGGCATCGGCGCGATGTCCATGCATAAAGTCGGAGGCGTTCTTGTCAACAATACGGACAGCCTGATTATGTCCGCGTTTCTGGGGCTTTCCTCAGTCGGGATCTATTCGAACTACCGTCTGGTCATTAACACACTGACCCATTTCATGAAACAATGCGTTGATTCCGTAACAGGCGGCGTCGGGAATCTTAGCGTTACAGAAGACGGGGAAAAGGTCTACGGAGTATACAGAGAGATCTACCTATTGTCTGTACTCGGGTACGGGTTCTGCACAGCGATGATGGCAGTATTGTTCCCGGACTATATTCTGACCGGGTTTGATAAGCGGTATCTTCTTGACAGCGGCACAACGATCCTGATCATTGCCGATTTCTACACCAAGGGTATGCGCGTTCCTCTTTTAACCTTCCGGGACGCGGCAGGATTATTCCGGTATGACCGATACAAACCGATATTCGAAACTATCATTAACCTCGTGACCAGCATCCTGCTTGTTCAAAAACACGGCATCGCGGGGATTGTTTTGGGGACGCTTATCAGTTTCTTTGCAACGTCATTCTGGGTCGATCCGTTAGTTTTATTTAAGGAAGGCATCCGGACGGGATGGAAGAAAAAATATGCCCGGTATTTTGGAGAATATGCTCTCAATTCCGGAATCCTCATCCTTGAGATTTTTGTGCTGCGGGCGGCACTTTCTATTATAGGTCACAACGGTGCGGTATCCCTTGTTTTAAAAGGCGTTTTAGGATCCGTTCTGTACGCCGGTATGTCGACCCTTTTCTACGGTTGGCGGAAGGAGAGTAGGATGCTGCTGCAGAGACTGAAAAAGCACGGTAATAGCGCATATTTGTGGAAAACACGCAATTAAAAACAGAACACATACAACCAGACCGGTTACGGAAAATTTCCGCAGCCGGTCAAATTTTTCAGATGAAAAATCCTGTCTCATATTCCGGTCGTACACTCTTTCTGGGACTGTCCAGTAAGGGGGTGTCTTTTATCATACTGGTTCTGATCCCATAAGGAAAACTGCATAAAAAAGGAGGAAAGTTGTATGAACCAGGAAAAACCGGTTTGGAAACGGCGGGATGAGTGCGACCGGTTCGAGCGAATCGTCCGCGAGAGAACAAAGAACATTGTGGTTTTCGATCTGGAAACCACGGGAACAGACAAAAGGCTGGACCGCATTGTACAGATTTCAGCGTATAAGGTAAGTCCCGGTCCGTCCGGTTATCAGATAACGGGGAGCTTGAATGAATACGTAAACCCCGGGATTCCGATGAATCCTAAAGCATCACTGGTAAACCATATTACTGACGATATGCTGCAGGATAAACCGACAGAAAGCGGGATTGCGGAAAAGGTTCACGCGTTTTTCGGATCTCCCGAAAACACCATCTATACCGGATACAATATCCGGAAGTTTGATGTGTTTTTTATGGACGGTCTGTACAGACGCGCGTTTGGCACAGGATTTCCCTGTGACGGCGAAGCTATTCTTGACACGAAAGATCTCGCAGAAGAACTGCTCGAGCGCAAAAAGATTGTACAGGCGCTGCAGGGAAAATCTATTGATGGCCATCCGATTGACGAAAATGACCTTTCCCAGCATCCGATGCGTCTGGTTTTTGTGGCAGATTATCTGAATCTTATTCCAAAAGGAACCCTGCACGATTCGGATACCGACACAAAACTGACAGGCGCGGTTTTATGGAAGCTGCTGGACCTGCACCTTCGGACCAGCGGGGTCTGTAAAGACGAGCTGACCAGAAAATCACGCATCGAACTGGACTACCTCTGGCGCGCAAAGTACGCATGGAACTCGGATTATGTCTTCTTCCGGGTCCATGTGGATACACCACAGAGAATCCGTTATCAAATCCACTACGACCGGTTCAACAAAAAATACGTAGACGATGGCATGATTATCGAAAACGCGAAAACACAGATCCGGTCCAGATCCGTTTTTGAGATCGGCGATATGTGGGGCTTCACAAACTACCTGAAAAGCCGTTTCGGAGACTTTTCGGGATTGGAAATCAAAGGAGGAAATGTATGATGTCAGCTGCTGAATTATTGTTCGATAACTATGAACAGTCCGGAACCAGCGCGGAAGACCTTATGTATTTCGCGAAGATTCTGGAAAAGCACACGGAGCTTCTGCAGATCGATTTTTCCGATCTTGACGTCTGCCATTATGTAGGCACAGAAGCAGGAAAAGCCGTTTACTGCAGGCTAAGTCATGACGGAAAACCGCATTTTGCCATGCAGAACGGCCAGATCTATTTAAAAACCGGAAGCGCGATGTCGTTTGACAAGGCGAATTTCAACAGCCGGGGGCTCATGGATCTTTTAACGGAACCGGAGCTTGATCCCGCAACATACGCCACGATGTTTTACAATCAGGGATATGTTTCAGACGGTGCGAAGTATTACTTCACGTCCGCCGTTGCCAGAAAGACGTTCATTGCAAGGCTCTGCCCGGGACGTCCGGAATCGACGATGGAACGCGACATGATGCTTCGAAAGGCATTGTATGACGCCGTAGAAAAACCGCTCTGGACAGTCTCCAGGCGCTTAGACCCCTGCGCAAAAATTGTCGGTGTATTCGGGACAAAGCCAAAACGTATCCCCTATCCTACGCTTGCAGAATACGCAGGCGATATCGGTAACAGCCTTGCGTTCTGGCGTTTTACACAGGCATCCGGTCTGATAGCCTGCTTTGTTTTTCAGGACGAGGTGGAAGAGATCAGAAAGGATTTCCCGGATCTGGAGTTTCAGCCCTGCCATTATCTGATGATCAGTGATACCGGTCATTTTAAGGATATGGCAATCAATGGGTGGTTCTCCGGAGACGCGCCGGAAAACGCATTTTTCCTGGATCGTTTTGTGATCACGGGCGACGATCTTAGCGCAGCAATGGAAGAGACGCTGGATATGGTGCGTGAGGAAGCGGCAATGCTCTCAGACGATTCCTGTTTTTCAGGAGATGTGCAGCGTACGGCGGAAACTATCTGCAATCATTCCGGTATTACAAAAAACTCGGTAAAATGCGCAAACCTCATTAAGAGTTATGCGTCCGAGAGGAATGTACGCAGCAGAAAGGATTTCCGCAGAATCTTTACGGACGGTATCAAGACCGGCGCTTTCGGGGATATTTCCCATTACGCGGATGAAAAAATCCGCACAGAGCTGATGCATGCGGCTCTTACGGAAGCATTCCATTAGACAAAAAAAACAGAGGAGGAGACTCCTCTGTTTTTTTGTCAGCACTACGAGCGTGAAGGTTACTACTTCAAAAGCCGCCCCATCCGTGCCGCAGCGTCTTTTGCAAGTACAGACCTTTCGCACTCACTGTCCGTAAACCATACCTGTGCGCAATACGGACTCCCCTTCATCGCGTGTGCCGCAAAGGTTAAGCCGTTCGTTGCCTTCGTGAGAATCGTTCTGTCGATCTGATTCGGATCCCCGCAAATTACGATCTTGGACCGCTCGCCGGCTCTTGTTACAATTCCCATGACCTGCAGGGGTGTCGCATTCTGACACTCATCCAGAATCATGAACGTATCTGTTACAGAACGTCCTCGCATGAAACCCATCGACTCAATATGAATGTCCGTCATCAGATAATCCTCAACGGACTGTTCAAGGCTTTCTTTATCTGTTCCCTGAATCCGAAGGTAGGTACGGAGGTTGTCTGTAATGCCGCGCAGAAGCGGAGAAACTTTTTCCATCTCGCTCCCGGGTAGTGCACCGATTTCTTTGTCGAATTCCGCATTATTTCTGGTCGCAAGGATCGCATCGTATTGTTCATGCAGCATATCCATTCCTGCCGTAATCGAAAGAAACGTCTTTGCAGTTCCTGCTTCGCCAATTAAAATAACCAGTGGAATGTCTGGAGACACGAGCGCGTCAATCGCAAAACGCTGTCCGGCATTCCTTGGTTTGACTTTACAGGAGTGGGAGAGTTCAGACAGTTTTTTGAGTTTCCCGTTCCTGTATCTTGCAAGGACCGTTTTGTCGGGATCGTCTGCGTTGTGGATTGTCAGGTACTCGTTTTCCGCAAGCTCCTCTTTTTGATCGGCCGCAAGCTCCGCGTTCTGCATCAGCTCATTGATCGCGCTTTGTGGTAAGTACAGTTCTCCTCGCCCTGTGTACCTGTCATCAATCGCAATCTCGGCGTTTTTATAGCTCTGCACGCGGACATCCAGATCCTGCGCTTTAAAACTCATGCACTCATCTTCGGTGACAAGAATCGCACCAAGCTTTTTCGCCGCACTAATGATCCGGTTGTCCGCAAGTGCAATGTCCCAGCCCTGCGGAAGCACGGAAGCATCAATGCTGTTGTTTTCGATCCGAAACTTTCCGGTATCATTATTAATTGGCAGGCCGTCCGCAAGCCGGAAACCACGGCTTCCCGCCTCGAGCCGGAGACCCTTCAACACACGAATAGCAGCTCTCGCCCTTGCCGCGCGCTCCCCAGGGCCGTCTTTTAGGTGGTTCAGCTCCTCCAGTGTTGTTCCTGTGACAACGACCGTATTGTCCTCGAATCCGTACACCGCATCCGGATGATTCATCAAAATGTTCGTATCCAGTAAATAGGTTTTCCGCATAGTACCTCCACTATTCTTTTTTGTCCGGTTTGTCTTTTGGCAGCGCTTCTATAACAGCACCAACCGTCGAGTTATAAATGGCACGGGTCGTGAAAGCCCCCACTTTGTGCAGGATGCCTTTCCGTTTCGGAATCATATCCATCTTGATAAACTTCCGGTCGCCCATCTCCTCGATTTCTTTCACTGTGATCTCCATGTCCTCTTTCCGTTCCCGGATCTGCCTTCCGGACAACAGCTTTGTTTTGGGATCTCCGTACCATTCCAGACCGCAGTCGCTGCAAAAACACAAAGAGCTATCAAACCCTGACGATGTCCGGATCAGCTCCCCTTTTCTCATGTATTGGGCAATGAGCCGTTCCGGGAAACGCCCGCTGTAATAAACATACCGCCCGGTTCTGCAGCTTCCGCATTTCGGACATGACGGAACAATAGTGACAAGGCGCATGGCTTACCCCCGCTGTATTACACGCTTATTCAAAACAGAAACGTTGATTCCGCTATTTGTCTGCCCGAGAACCGTAAATTCCACGCCGCTTTTTGTCCGGAACACAAACCCCTGCGGATTTACGTAAATGCCCCGACCTTCATCCAGCACCCGTGACAGCGCTTCGACAAAATCCTCGCAGTCCTGTACCGTCATCCGGTTAAAACAGGCGGATTCTCCGATCCTCCGGTTCTGCGGATAGTACTTCGGGCAGCTGTAAAAACCGGACAGCACCCGCCCGTGATCGTCCGCGCCCTCATGATATTCCATCGCGATTTCCTCGCCGTGATTACCACATAAAAAATGGATGTTCTTCCAAAGATTTCGAATCATAATATACGACTCCTCCTTTTATTTAGTATGGCGAAACAAACCAGCCAGAAATCCTGTTTTTCCATACTGCTACTGATGAATTTTTGGAAACTGCAAAAAAAAGGAGGAGTTTATGATATGAGACAAAAACGAGGCAATTATAAGACCCTGGAGGAATATTTTTACGAAAAGCAGCGGTTCCCCCTGGAACGCGACGCTGAAATGATGAAGGTGTACTGCCATATCGATGGACTGGACAAGGTTCGGACGCTTTTGCTGGATGCGATACTTAACCAGCAGAAAATCTGTGTATTCGGGGATTATGACTGCGACGGTATTACCGCTGCAGCACAGGCGTACCTGCTGATCTGGCGAATTTACAATACCTATCATTCGATGTCTTTAGACACGATGATAACGACAGCAGCCTCTTTTGGTGTGCAGATGCGAAACCCGGAAGGCTTTTTGAATTCCAACGCTCCGAAGATAACCCTGCCTTACATCCCGGGCCGTTTCTCAGAAGGGTACGGGATTAAGGAAAGCTCGTTCGATCAGATGGACTGCGATCTTTTGATCACCGTAGATAACGGAATCAGCGCCTATGACGCAATGGAAAAAGCGAAACAGAAAGGTATCCGGACCATTATTCTGGATCATCATATCGCGCCGCACGGAATGCCGTGTGCCGATGTCGTAATCGATCCGGAAGCGGATCCGCAAGCAGCGGATTTTGCAGGATACTGCGGAGCAGGGCTTGTCTTTAAGCTCGCGGAATATATTCTTCCGGAGGATAAAAGGCTGCATACAATCCTGTCTGCTTTCGCGGCGCTTGGGACGATTGCCGATCTGGTACCTGTTACCGGAGATAACCGTAGGATTATTAAGACGGGGCTTCGGGCGCTCAACGAGCGTCAGACGCTCCCCGGAATTTCACTTCTTGCGTCTTCCATGGAGCCCGGCATCATCGGAACGGAAACAGCTTCCTTCAAGCTGGCTCCCGCGGTGAATGCATCCGGAAGACTGTACGACCGGGGCGGAGAACAAACGCTGCAGGCTCTGCTTGGCAGCTCGCCGAACCTGATCACAGCTCTTTTAGATGCTAACACAAAACGAAAAACACTTGTCAGCATGGCGTACCAGCAAATCGCGCCGCTTTTGATTGCAAGTGAGCCGTTTTATTTCGTGCATTATCAGCATCCGGACGGAATCGACGTTTCCGGTATTATGGGTCTTCTTGCCGGTAAGATCGTGGAAGCAAAAGGCAAGCCCGCATTCTGCTTTACGGAAAAGAACGGGATCTGTCATGGATCGGCAAGGTCGGATGACGAAAACGCAAACAATGTTTACAACATGCTGTCCCTCGCAAAAGACTATTTACTGACCTTTGGCGGACATGCTGGCGCAGCCGGCTTTACCTTTGCTTTTAAGGATATGAACGCCGTAAAAGTAGCAATGCTGCAATACCCCGTAAAACCGCATGAGGAGCCGGGCTATGATTTCGATTTGAACCCGGAGGATGCGGAAAAAGCACTTGCCCTCATGGACCGGATGGAACCGTTTGGCAAAAATATGGAACGTCCCGTATTTCGGGTCAAAGCACATTTTACCGGCGACCAGTGGTGGCAGCCGGTCAGCAGAAACGAGGATACGGAAAATATCAGGTTTTATATTCCCTGTGGCGCAAGGTCCCTGCAGGCTGTCGGATTCGGACTGCAAAGAAAGTACCGGGAAGACCGGGAACCAAAAGACCTGTACCTGTACGGCACGCTGTCCTGGAACGAGTTCCGTGGAAACAGAAGTCCCCAGTTTTTGTTGGACGGCTACGATATTTTATAAAAAGAGGGAGAGAAACTCCCTCTTTTTCTTATTCGCTATTTTGTTTTTCCATACTTAAACCGTACAAATTAATGTTGTTTGCACCGGTTGGTAAAGGGCTAACCGGAAGAAAGGAGAAGAATTATGATGTATGTTAACTTTATTGGCAGAATTGGCCGTGTTCATGTGCAGACCAGCGCAAGGGGAGTTATGGTCGACCTTGCTGTTGCTGTCGACGGCAGGTACGTCGACAAACAGAATAACAACCAGCATGATACATACTGGTTGAATCTGAACGCTTATGGCGAGGTAGCTTCCGCCATGGCAGGTCTGATTGCACCGGAAGACGGCGGATCTAAGAATCCTGCCCAGCCCGGCGGTTTGATCAAAGGCGCTCTGATCGAAGGCTCCGCAGTCTTTAACCGGGAACGCACGTATACCGGAAAGGACGGTGCAAGCCATACGACACAGGACTTCCTGCTCACAAACTGGAGCTTTGTCCGGACCGGAAACGGTCAGGGACAGAGACAGGGGCAGAAACAGACACAGCAGTCGGTTCAGCAGCCTATGCCGCAGCAGCCGGTTCAGCAGCCTATGCCGCAGCAGCCGGTTCAGCCGTCATATGGTTATCCGCAGCAGACAGCTCCTGCACAGGCAGCTCCCGCTTACGGATACGGCGCACCAAACGGTATGCCCGCACCAGCAGGATACGTACCCGCTGCGCAGCCTGCACCGGATGTCGCGAATCCGTTCGCGGCTCTTGGCATGTAATACAAAAAATGGCGGCAGGATTTCCTGCCGCTGTTTTTCTGTAAAGGAGAAGGAGAAAAATAATGAATAATATCAATCCGGCTACGCTGCAACATATGGATCTGCAGACAATCTGGAAAGCAGGGCGAAAAGACAAAATCATCGCGGCGCATGACGCGTATCTTACGTATACCGCGCAGGACCTGCAAAACGGCGAAGATCCGCTGGCTGTTTCCAGAAGATCCGCCGGCATCCGCCTGTGTATCTCCTCAGACGGTACCCAGGTGTCCGGCAATATCGAGCATGCATCCTTTGCGGATATCGCGATGCAGTGGCGGGCTTTAATGCCGCAGCTTTTAATTTCTACAACGCAGGGCTCTGTTGATGTCACATTGGAAAAGGCCCGTTTTATCCCGGGTCATCAGATGAAGGGCAAAAGCGCAAAGGAAATAGCAGAGCTGTTAAGCCCGGAAGAGCTTTCGAGCGTGATCAATGCGCTCAACTGCAGCACCCAATTCCAGGAAAATAACCGCAGGTTTGCGGGAATACTGACCCTTGCCCAGAACGCAAAACGAGCCGAAAGCCTTTCTTTTGCGGACGGGACAACTTTTGCGGATGTCCTGTTGGATGGAACAGATAATCAGCATCTGTCTGATCAGAAATTCCCGCTCTTCCAGTACCTGCGGGATCTTGCGGGACGAGACAGCCGGTTTCTGTCTGTTCTGGAAGCCAGAAAAAACGGCGTTTCCGACAATGAGGTAACGTATACCTTATATGACCGTACCAAAACACCGGGAAAAGCACCCCGCCCGGACGGGAAGGTAAAAGTATATACGCTCTCGATTAAAGTAACACCCGGGACGGAAATGCCGGTCACGGTTTTTATCGAAAACGCATACGGAATTCCCGCAGCCAACGGCGGTGTTGGCATTGTCGGCGGCACGAAGGTTGACGCGCTCTCCAAGTCGTTCAGCTTAACACGGGAAGAGTTCTCCGGTTTTGTTGACGCCGCAGAAAATCTGATCCTAATGAAGCGGATGAAATACGCTCTGTGGGATGGAGTTCTGCAACTGAATGAAAGTCTTCGGGCCACGCAGAAAAACATGCGGAACGCGCAGACACAAATTGCCTAATCAGGGCAGCGGCATCAGCCGCTGCTTTTTCTTTTGCGCGCAGAGAAACACGCGTTTTTGTTTTGCCATACTATATCTATAGACGACAATCATTTTTAGCTTTCTGCCATAAGGCACGAGAAGCATAAACAGCATTTCATTTAAAAGGAGAAGCTATGATCAGAGTATCGGCAGACAGACTGGACATTATGGAAGAAACCGTTAAGGGGCTGGCATATCGCCTTGGAGATAACTATGATTCATGGTTTCCGTCCATCGAAGATATCGCGAAGATGCGCCCGATCAAAGCGGATGATCTTCCGTTCCTTCTTTGGGTAATGCATCCCAGGAAGGCGCTTTCCGACGACCAGAAGGCGGTCAAGAACTATATCCGCTCAGTTCTTGCGGAAGAAGTGGAGTTTGATACATCTATGCTCAACGTGACCAGTGATCAGGAAGCAGCCGCGATCCTGCAGAAATTCGGATATGAAAGCAAAACAGAAAACGCGCAGTAAGAGGTGCGCGGGCAGATTCATATGGGGAAAAGATTATTTATTACGGAAAAGCCCTCTGTTGCCATGGAGTTTGCGAAGGCGCTCGGGGTAAAAGGAACAAAGAAAGACGGATATCTGGAAGATGGAGATACTCTGATTACATGGTGTTACGGTCATCTTGTGACGATGTGTTATCCCGCGGACTATGATCCGGCGTTAAAGACATGGTCTCTGGATACACTGCCGTTTATTCCGGCCACGTACAAGTATCAGCCGATCCCGGAAGCGCATACGAAAAAGCAGTATCGTATTATCCAAACACTGTTAAACCGCAAGGATGTTTCCGCGATTTACTACTCCGGAGACTCGGCAAGAGAAGGAGAGTATATCCAGCGCCTGATCCGGCAGCTGGCAGGAAGAAACAAGGATGCGCAGGAATTCCGTGTCTGGATTGATTCACAGACCAAAGAGGAGATCCAGCGTGGCATACGAGAAGCAAAACCGCTGTCTTTCTATGATAAACTTTCCGATTCTGCCTATGCCCGTGCAATCGAAGACTATCTGGCTGGCATTAATTTTTCCAGGAGTCTGTCTTTAAAATACGCGGATATCGCAAACCAGTCATCGCCGGATGGAAAACGACATCCTGTCGCGGTAGGGCGCGTGATGAGCTGCACGCTCGGCATGATCGTGGATCTCGAGCGGGTAATCAGAAACGCGGTCGTAAAACCGGTCTATGGAATTTCAGCAGATATCGGAAACAGCGTCATTGCTTCATGGAAGATTATGCCGCCATCTCCCTATGCGGAGGATCCGGACAACTACGGAGGTATCGGTCTTTTAAATAAGGAAAAGACGCAGGGCGTTCTGCAAGAGCTTACAAGGAACGGCACTTTAACCGTTCAAGAGAACAAACACGCAACAGAGAAAAAGGCCGCGCCGCTTCTTTACAATCTGGCAGAGCTGCAGGCGGACTGCTCCAAAAAGCTTAAGATCAGCCCGCAGGAAACCTTAAACTACGCGCAGGACCTGTACGAGAAAAAGCTGATCACATATCCGAGAACGGACGCGAGAGTCTTAACCCGCGCTGTCCAGAAGGTTATTTCCGCTAATGTGATCGGACTTGCGGGCGATTCGAAAATCGGAAGCTTTGCTCATCTTGCGCTCCAGAGCAATCTGGTGTCCGATTTTCAGAGTAAAACGTCACGCTTTGTCAACGACGCCAAAGTATCTGACCACTACGCGCTCATTCCAACAGGCCAGGGGATCCAGATGATTTCCACGCTGGATTTTACGGAACAGGAAGTATTTTACCTGATCGCAAAGCGCTTCCTTTCCATTTTCTTCCCGCCAGCTGTATACGAGAAGCAGTCGCTGACGTTGTCGCAGGGCAAAGAAACCTTTACGGCAAGCGGTTCTGTTTTGAGCGATCCCGGGTATCTGACAATCTACGGAACAGAGCCGAAAGACGAAGACCGGGTCCTTGTGGACGCAATGCAGAAGGTGCAGGGAACAGTTCCTGCGGTATTTACTTTAAAAGAGGGAAAAACGAAGGTTCCGGGCAGGTATACGTCCGGCTCTATCATCCTCGCGATGGAAAACGCAGGTAAGCTGATTGAAGACGAAGCACTGCGGGAACAGATCAAAGGCTCCGGCATCGGAACCTCAGCGACAAGAGCCGCAATCCTTGAAAAGCTGCAGACCAACCAGTACATCACCGTAGCAAAAGGCACACAGGTAATCAGGCCGACAAAGTTCGGAGAGCTGATTTACGAAATCCTAAAATGCGCGGTACCGACAATTTTAAACCCGGCTTATACCGCCTCCTGGGAATCTGGGCTGCAGATGGTCGCGGACGGCAAGGTATCCGAGCAGGAATACCTCGATAAAATCGACGCGTATATCCGCGCATGCATCGAACAGATTAAGCAGACGGATTATACACAGGATTTAAAAAAAGCACATGATGCGCTCGATCTTGTTTACGGAAAAGACGATATAAAACGCGGCGGATCCTCCAGATACGATACTGGCCTTCGCTGCCCATTCTGCGGAAAAATACTCCGGGAAAGCCTGAAATCTCCATACTATTACTGCCCGGGTTTTCAGGATAAAAGCTGCAGTTTTCTCGTTCCTACGACGATGAAGTCCGGCGGTGCACAGGTTAAAATACCCGCGTCCGCGCTGCAGGAGATGATCGGCAGCCTGAAAAAACAGGAGGACGGAAGCTATCTGTCCGGTGTTACCAAAAGACCGGTCAAAGGTTTTATGTCAAAAGCCGGCAAGAACTTTGAGGCAAAACTCTCTATGAGTGTAACGCCGGAGCACATGGTCCGGTATAACTACTGCTTCGATCAGACAAGGAAAGGAAAATAATATGCTGGAAATTCAAAATCTTGTAAAAGTTACTGGAAGCGTTAAGTATATCGAAAAGCTCGCAAAATCAGTCCGTGTTACCATCCGCGTTATGCGTCCTGAATCAGAGCTGCATTATTACAGGGACAGAACAAAATTTGACGATATCTGGTTTTATTTCTTCCCGGAAGATAATAACAATCTGTCTGAGATCATGCTCGGCGATGTCGTAACCGTTACAGGGCATGTGACAGCGCCCCGCAAGGTGCGTCCGGACGGCACATGGTACTGGTCCCAGGCATTTATCGGTGACTACATTGCTCTTTGCCAGGATCAGAGCGCGGACCAGCCGGGACACGGCTACGTTTTCTTATCAGGGCCTGTAGAAAATAAAGTGAAACTCCCCAAGGGAGGCGTAAAGCTTCGCATGAATGCGGTGCAGAACAAGCACAACAACCATATCTGGATCTCGATGTCCGGAGCAGACGCGAACCGATTCCAAAAAGGAGACATCATCGAGGTGTCCGCCTATATCGTCACAAGAAAACACGTTTCAAACGAGGGACGGGTTTCCTACCGCTACGATATCCGGACAAAGAGCGTAAGACTGAAAGAAGGGCAGCCAAAAACAGCGCCGGAAGGAGAAGATATCCATGCTTGATTCCGCACAGGTACAGGCAGTACAGACAATTGAAGGTCCGATTCTTTGTGTCGCGGGACCCGGCGCAGGCAAGACGACCGTCATCGTAAACCATGTGCACTACATGGTGCAGCACGGTATTGACCCGTCTAAAATCCTTGTTTTGGCCTTTGGCAACACCGACGCAGACAACGCAAGACGCCGCTACGAACAGCTGGATGGCGCGGTGGAAGGACCGTATTTTTCCACGATCCATGCATTCGCTTACCGTGTCATCCGGGAAACTGTGCCTATTTCGTTTCATGTTCTGACTGACACCGATCAGTCCGCAACCGTACAGTCCATCTTGAAGGATATGCAGCAGAATCTGATCGAAAATCAGAAGATGAGTAAAAGAGAAGCTGCTAGAAAACTTCCGGATGTAAAAAGCGCGATCCTTGACATTTCAAGATACAAAACGAGCTCATCCGCAAGACGAAAAAACTTTAAGTCCTGTATTGGAATCCCGAAGGAGACCTGCCTCGCAATTTACGAAGCGTACGAACGCCTGAACGAGGCATCCGACGCGATTGATTTTGATGATATGCTGCTGCTTTGCAGAAAACTGTTCAAGAACAAAGCAACGCTTCAAAAATACAGGAATCAGTTTCCTTATATCATTATCGATGAATTTCAGGACACCAACGACCTGCAGGCGGCGCTTTTGTATGAACTCGCGGCACCGAAGAACAACATTTTTGCCTGCGGGGATGAAGATCAGTCGATTTACGGATTCCGTAACGCAAATCCCGGCATTATGCTCCAGTTTCCGAAAAAGTTTCCGGAAGCGAAAGTGATCCGGCTCTCCAATAATTACCGTTCCGGCAATGAAATTGTACAGGCAGCGTCGAACCTTATTTCGCACAATAAAAAGCGTTTCGACAAGGACTTAAAAGGACAGGGAAGCGCAGGACAGGTGACGGTTCTTTTAACGCCCGCGGACAAGAGCCAGTACAAAGCGGTCGCGGAACATATCGCGGCATCCAAACTTCCGGGGACGACGGCTATGCTCTGCAGAACGAACCAGGAGGTTTACTCCTGCGCGCAGGCCCTCGCATCGATGGATATTCCGTTTGTAACGCCTGGCGTTATCCCGAGAAGTCCGTATGACAGCCTTCTCTGCCAGGTCTTAATGTCTTATCTTCGGATCGCGTTTGGCGTTTATACGACAGATGATATCCGGATTACGGCGAACAGGCCGTTCCGCTATATTTCCCTGCAGACACTATCGTCCTGCGATTACAGCTTTACCGGACTTCGAAGGTTTGCTGCATCAGGCGCACCGTCAGGAAAACGTTTTGCGGTTATGGGATACCTGAAAACTGTCCGAAAAATCCAGAGGGCAGCAGACGAAAACCTGCCTTTTGCGGAGCGGGCAAAAAACATCCTTTCTATAGCGGAGGTCAGCCGCTGGATTACGGAGTCCTGCGAAGATAAATTCGCGGATCCCAGAGACCTGCGGGATACTTATTTGGTTTTTAAACAGGATATGCAGGATTTCGATTCCTTCTCTGCGTTCTCTGATTATATAAATGCGGAAAAGGACGCATTCCTTCTCAAGGCCTCACAAAATGAGGTACGGAATGACGCGGTTCAGGTCCTGACTATGCACCGCTCAAAAGGAAAAGAATGGGATAACGTTTATGTCCTTTCCTGCAACAAGGGCAATATGCCCTATGAAAACAGAAGCGGGGAAGAGCTGGATGAGGAAGAGGAGAGGCGCCTTGCTTACGTGGATGTAACGCGGGCAAAAACGAAATGCTACCTCGTTGTCAGTGGAGACAAAGCGCCGTCCATATTTATCCGGGAAACCGGACAGGCGGCAGAAAGGAAAACATCGTGATTACACTTGGCTATCACTGCGAACGGATCAGAGATCCGAAAGATGTTTTTTCGTTTGAAAAGAAAATCGCGGGTCACCGGCAGTTCGCGCCGTATTTTTCAGAGTCTATCTCCAAGACCTACAATGACCTTGTAAACTACCTGCACCCCGGCACGCCGGAAGACGGCTGCATGATTCTGGCCCTGATTGTCACAGCGCCCGGCATGCAGCTCTCCCACGAAGATATACCGACACTGGCGGGACTTGTGCAGCAGGCGGTTAAGGACGATAGAGTTCCGGAACGCTATATTTTATCCTGCACGGTCCATATCAGTGATCAGGGAACCGCGTGCCTTGTTTTGTTTTTTCCGATGGAACAAGGGAAACGTGTCCCGAACGCGAATACATGGCTGCATGGCATCCACAAATCTCTTCCTTCAAAGGAGCTGGAATCCAAACTGGAAGCCGCGATCGCCTCGAAATTCAAGGACGTTTTAGTTACAAGGCGGCAGGAAAAAACAATTTCCACCGAAGACGGTTACATGCCGGCGCTCATCAATTACCAGCCGGAGCCGTACCGCAAGGAATACGACACAGAGCAGTATTACAAGACGCTGGATCCGGACGCGCATACGCAAACCATCCTTCCTTTTGACGAAATCCAGAGGATCAGCGATGACGCACTGAAATATTTTACAACCGGACCGGAACACCTGTACTTTGAGCGCTCCCAGAAACCCGGATCAGAAATCACACAGGAAATGTTTTTAGGAAGAGTACGGGACTATATTAAAAAGTCCTACCCTGCTGTGGAAAAAATGGATATGGACACAATTCTACACCGTATCCACCGCGCGATTTACGGAAACTATATTCTGGAGCCCTTGATCGACGCGGATGAAATCTCCGATATTATGGTCCTTGCTCCGGATAAAATCAGAGTCAAAATCGGAAATGAGCGGTTTACATCGAACCTGAAATTCTTATCCGTTGACGACTATGAACGTTTTGTTTATTCTCTGTGTGTCCGGAACGGGATCGGCGCGGTCGTAGAAGATCCCGCAAAGCACGCGATCAACGTATTTTCAGATATTACATCGAACCCGAAATTCCGTATGCGGATGAACCTCACAACGCCTTATATTGACGATGTCAATTACCCGCAGCTGCATATCCGTAAGATCGCGAATGAGAAGAGAGACTTTGATTACCTGAAAAAGGCAGGCATGCTGGATGATACGATCGCAAACTACCTGATCGATAAGGCAAGAAACGGGAAGGGTATGATCTTTACAGGAAAGGGCGCATCCGGGAAAACAACACTCATGAACGCGCTGCTTGACAAAATTCCGTTCGACAAATCCGGCCTTGTGATTCAGGAATCGCAGGAACTGTTCTCCAAGGTTCACCCGCATCTTATTTTTGAACATATTGCCGAAAACTCGGACAATCCGGACCTGAATTACGGCCTGCAGGACCTTGCAAGGAACGGCCTTCTGACCGACCTTGATTATTTTATTATCGGCGAGGTCAAGGGCGCCGAGGCAAAGTATTTCATCAATGCCGCGGACACCGGACACAGATGCTGGTGCTCGGTTCACAGCCCGTCCTCTACAGACGCGATTGACAAGCTGGCGGATTACGTCATGTATGAAACCAAGTATTCGAAAGAAGAGGCAACTTATATGCTTAAAGACCTTGGCACTGTAATCTTCATGCAGAATTTTAAGGTTTATGAAATATCGGAAATCAGCGGCTATGATTATAAGACAAAAAGTCTTATCTACACACCAGTCTACAAACGTCCGGTCATCGAGAACGCGAACTGACGCGTTCCGCCAACACATGTCACATCTTTTGCCGCTTTGATTTTTGGAGTCCTGCTTCTGCGGGACTCCTTTTTGCACGCCGATTTTATGTGCCGCCTTTACATAAAACATGTAAAGTCGTACACTTTTTCTGAACACTAATTCAGCCTTATGAGGAGGGCGACATGCAAAACGATTCAAGACCATCTGTATTCATTGTGCAAAAATTTATCAAAGTCCTGTCTGTGATCTGTTTCATTATGGTATTTTGTCCGGTCTTTCTGGTTTCCTGCTCTGACCAGACGCTGCACATTTCCGTCATGAAAACAGTCAGCGGCATATCCGTCTATGGGGAACAGGTATCCAAGCCGCAGCCGGTTCTGCTGCTTCTTGCCGCGGCGCCGGTCGCATTCTTTGTTCTTCTGGAGCTTCGCAAATGGACGGACAAAAAGACAGGCCGTATCATCGCAATCTGCGCCGGTATCGATCTCGTGCTATGGATGATCTTTAAGAGCGTTGTTAAAAAAGAAGCAAATGAAAACTACTGCCAGTTCCGTATAACCGGATGGTATGTTTTGAACTTCATCTGCCTGCTGCTGATTATTCTGCTTGGTGTACTGGTTGCGTTAGACAAAATGACATTGGATACAGACCTGAAGTCCGTGATCTCCGGCAGTGACACCAAAGACGCCATCAACAAGATGTCTTCGGCGGTGGGTCAGATGTCCAGTGCCGTTTCCAAAATGGCAGGAGACGCCGCGGCAAAAATGGAAAACAAAGCAGCTCCTTCTTCCGGCGGCGATACCATCGGATTCTGCCCGAACTGCGGAAAGCCGATCGATGCGGATAGCAATTTCTGCCCGTACTGCGGAGCAAAAATTCCGGTGCATCTGAAAAAGGGAAGTGCCGCGCCGTCAGAAACGCCCGCTCCCGCAAAACCGGAAACGGACAAGATCAATTCTGAAGCGTCAAAACCGGATACGATGAAACCAGACGCATCCGAAAAAGAATAATCCAATTTGGTTGTATCGAGACCAGCCTTCATAGGCTGGTCTTTTTTTATGCCTGCGGATCTGGCAAAAGACGTGCCCCGTACGACATTTGCGCAGAGAATTTTCTCTTTCTGATTCCTTTTAAAATTCTAATGAAGCGCGTTTCTGTTTCTCCATACTAATAAAAACAGTATACGCATTAGAAATTTTAAGGAACGGGAATATGACAAACCGAGAGTACTTTGAACAGCTTTATACCTTAATACCTTCCCTGACGGCGCCGGTAACCGAGTTTAATTACATGAAAAACCTCTGTCACGAGGGACAGACGCAGATTCCGGATTACCTGCTTTCCGATATACTGAATCCGGATATTCACTCTATTCTTCTCCTGGCAGGGTGCGGCAGCGGAAAAACTTATATGATGCTGACGTATCTGGCTAAAAAACTCCTGCAGGATAATATGTCCCTGGTCCTTGCGGTCCCGACAACCGCGATCGCGGCGCAGGCGGAAAAGTATGATCCGAAGCCTGTTATCCTGACCGCGGACAATAAGACGAACCGGTTCGAGTTCGCGTATCCGTATATGTATGCGGCTGTTTATGATAAGGTTGTCCTTCCGGAAGGCGAAATCACAAAGGATATGGCCTTCTGGCTTTCCAACTGCGTCCTTGTTATTGACGAAGCCCACGACCCGGAAACGGCCTGGACTTACCGTTCCTCCGCGATTGCGCATATGAACGCTTTCGCGAAAACCGTCATAGAATACGGCGGCACAGTCATTCGTATGACAGGTACGCCCAGAAAACTCGGAGGCCTTGCCTTCGATGATGTCGTCATCTGCAACCGCGTTGATATCCTGGGTAAACAGGTGCCTGTCTGCAATTTTCATAACCTTGTTTTACGGCAGGAGGCCGATACAAAGTCTAGCTTTTTAGGAGACCTGATTCATGAAATCGAGGAGAAGGTTGCAGCTCATCAGCGCGTAATCCTTTTCTACAATGATAAAAAGAAAGCGGCCAGAATCTGCGCCAGAGTAAAACGTGACATCCCCGGTACCAGCGCGGACATGATCTGCTCCGATAATAAAGGCTATGAGATGATGCCGGAAGGACGCATCTACCGGAACGAGCATTACCGGTCGATTGTCGAAACCGCGTCTCTTAGGGATTTTAATGTTCTTGTCGTAACATCTGTTTTAAATAACGGCGCGTCCATTTCAGCCATCGCAGACCTTGCTGCCAACGAGCAGCTCTGTCTGATCTATGCTGTTCCGAATGCGAATGCCTGTGATTTTGATATGGCGCAGCAGTTCTTTGCCAGACCCCGCTTTTCGTATGATACCGCCGAGGTCTTTATGGCCTGCTGTCCGCACCAGCGCATGGGAAACGAAGACTATCTTCCGGTTACCCACGACATTTACTCCCTTCTTGGAAGCTCCGCGGCAAACCAGAAGGCCCTGCTGTACAGAGACAGGGTTTTCCCTGACGTTGCGGGACTGAAAAAGGAAAGGCAGGGCATTCAGCTCGTAAACGGCCAGTACCGAACAGATCTCGAATCCATCGTAACCCTCGCTGTTCAAAGACACGACAAACGGGCATTTTATCAGCCGGGCGCCGCGGCAAGAGCAATTGACGAGGCATTCGGTCTTCCGGCCAATACCTGCAAGGCGACCCTTATCAAAAACCACGCGGCACTGACAAAACTTCCCGCGGGCTCCTTTGTGAAGGACAGCTGGAACAAAATTCTGGCCTATGTTGCTGTGCCGGAGTTTGAAGCCGCCATGTATAAGATGAGCGAGGATCAGGACGCAGTCCGTGCGGTCAAGCATTTTTCGCTGAACAATTATGTTCTGGAAAGCGGAGCAGAGGTCAGCGGTAAAACCATCCTTGATGAGCTGACGATTCTCGCGACCACATATTCCATGAACCAGAGTCTTACGCTCATTGCGCGTATGCAGAAAAACGGGCGTCACTGCGTCTTTATCGAAAAACGGCAGGTCAATCCGTTTGATTATGTTATCATGCACGCATTTGATGTCTTAAGCGGATACAATTCCATGCAGGCCGCGGAGTTTGTCCGCAGGATGCAGATCCTGTATGCGGGACGGCGCGGCGCACAGGAAGATCCGTGCTGTTTTGACCATGAATACCATAAAGAACCCGCAAGGACCCTTCAGCAGAAAAAGGAAGAGGTCCTGCTTTCGTATGCCTGCACATCGAACCACAACGCGCTGATGAAGGAATTCATTAAAGACGTTTCTCATGGCATTTTGAAGGGATCATTCGCGGATCAGTGCAGCTATGTAAAGGCACACGGCTGCCGGATTCAGGATCTGAAATTCGCAAGGCTCCAGTCCGATTTCTTAAACTTTGATAGAAAGTATGCCGGCATTTCTTCATCCGCAGCACGCAAAATGCAGTATCCGACCATGATGGAGGCAATTTACCGGGTGATCCGTTTCCTGCCGGAATATATCCCTGAATATATCCCGGAGCGGGACAGAGAGATCTGTGACTGCGGAAAGTATCCGCTTCGCTTTCAGTTTGGCAAAAACGTCTTTGTAACCCCGATGCATCTTCGCTGGATCGCTTACTGCTTAAACAACAGCATCCCCAGAAAACAGCACCCGGTATACAAGCAGCTTCCAAGAGAAAACCGTCTCTGCGCGCAGCTTAAGGAATCAGACATTCTTTTGTATCTGCGCTCCTTCTGGTGCATGGACCGCCTTGGTAAGGAATATCTCATCCGCGGCAAAAGAACCGGCATGCATGTCCGCAGCTCAAAAAGAATCGTTCCGTTTGATGGCGTGACAGATTTCTGCAGCCTGCTGGAGCTGGACATCCGGGAAACAGAAAAAGTGCCGACCCCTTGCACAGTTGCGGTTGCCTGCAGCAGAAGCAGCGATGTCTTTAACTTTGAGCAGATAGATCATGATTCCCACGGCACCGGAAAGGAACTTGATTTTCTCCTTTCTCAAAATGCCGTAGAACATATTGTGGATCTGCCAAAGGTCCCGCAGGATCAGAGAAACCTTCTTTCCATCGCCTGCCATCAAAAGTTCCAGAGGCTTGTATATGTACGGGTGCTGTATCCTGAGCTGGCTTCCGATAAGGTACAGAAGATAATCAGCCTGCATGGAACGTATGGCGTAGATCCTATGTTCCAGTCAGACGCGAACATGATTATCGCTTAACAATTACATTTTCTGACAAATCTGTCAGCCCTGGAGAGTGCTTCTTCAGGGCTTGTTCTCGTGTCTTTGTAAAATAGATGCGGAATGCTTGTCCATAAACGGAAATTTCTAAATTTAAATCAACTGAAAATATTCAATTTCAATGAAATTAATTTTATTTTTGTTGAAAAATTTTTTATTTTAGATGTGCTTTTTTGCCTCGCGCGGACGTAAACGGGATGGAGCGCAGCCAGCTGTTTACGGATTCTTTAAAGAGGAGTTCTGCGGAAATCGGGCACCAGCCGGCTGAAACAGGCGCTTTTTGCATGAGGATTTCCGGCCGGATGCCCTGAAAATGCCATCTTTCAAAAAAAAAGATCCTCTTTTCTTTTGATAAAACCGGCACCATCATTTCCGCGGGTTCTTGAACTAGGGAAAGGGGTTGTATGTGCCTGCCTGTTGAAAGCCGGAGTTTATTTCTTTCCAAAGGGAATCTACAGCTGTCACATTTCAGGCTCTGTATCATCCGGTTGTCTGTTCCGGATCAATCGAAGTTACAGGATCAGGGTTCATTTCTATAGCCGGCACTTATTTAAAGCCGGATGTTTACCTGCACAGATTTGCTCCTGAAGTGCCTGATAAATTTACGTTCCGGCGTCCGGACACAGACGGGTAAAAATAAATGTTTCGCATCACCAAAGCGCCTTGTCTGTGTCCTGCAAAATCCGGATGCAGCAGCTGCGATCAAAACAGCCACAGCTTTCCTCTGTCTGGAACAGCATGGATTCGTTGGCGCACAAACACCGCGGTCACGTATCCCTGAATGGATCAAAGCCGCGGTGTAAGAGCGTTTTGTCTGTCTGCCGAATTGTTAATTGGAATATTTAAAATCTGTGTGTGTTTGGATCATGGCAGACTTTGGAACAAACCCGCCATTACCATCCGATACCATGTAGTTGTCCTCTTGTGTCATATCCCAGGAAGAAAGCCGGCCTTTGTTATCATAGGTAAATTGATACTCCCTTTCCGGATATGTGGCAGAAGAGAGCCGCCCTGTCTTGTCATAGGTCAGATCCCAGCCGCTGCCATCCGCATCTTTAATGGAAACCGGGAATCCGTTTTCATACGTTACCTGCATTGTAATCGGGGCAGGAAGATTTGCAGTCCATGATGAGAGCCGTCCGTCATCATCATAGGTGTAGGTGACATCATATTCCGAAACCTGACCCATTGACTGTCCGCCTGCACCATTCATCCCGAGTGGTGTCGTTACATGGCCGCCCTGAATGACTACATCCTGTCCCTGTACAATATAAGATCTGTCCGGAGAAAAGGATGCGATCGGCTCATAGTAACTATCAGCCGGAGCATAATTATCCAGTGTGTATGGCTGCGAAAACTCCATTTCCAATGTGGTCGTATTTTCACCATTCGCATCCTGAACTGTCTTGGTTTCATCAAACACATAGACTTCGTCCTCCGGATTAACCGATCCGTCATCTGTATAGGTGCTGTCAAATTTATACGTGGAATGCTCTTTTCTTACTTCGTCGCTGTCAGTATGCGTGGTTGTCAATGTCCGTTCTTTTAAATTTCCAAACCCGCCATATAAAAACAAATTCAGATGTTCCGCGTAGGACATGACATCAAACATCGGACTGTAGCTCTGTGTCGTGTTCAATGCCCCGTTTATGATATCCACATTCGCCGTAACTTTGGAAAGTTCGGCAGTCTCTTCCTTTGTGTCCGAAGTCTCTTCTTCGGTAGGAGCCGCCGATGCTTCCGTAACTGCCGTATCGGCGTTGTCAGATGAGACTTCTGTGTCCGCGGCAGTTTCCTCCCCGGCTGCAGGCTCCGTAAGCGCTTCCGTCATCGCAGCGTCTCCATCAGCCGCGTCTTTTGCAGAATCGGTATCCGCAATCACAGCGGCTGCTTCCTGTTTGGGAGAAGCGGGCTTTAAGGCAAATGCCTGAAGTTTTCCTGTGTTGTATAAAATACCTGTCGTTACAGCAGCGCCGGCAACGACAACAGCCGCGATACTTTTAATGAGACCTGCGGCATGTGCTGCGCCCTGTCCTGCGCTATGGACTGCGGCCGCGTTATTTACAGCTCCTGTATCTTCATGAATAGAAGGATCTTTTTCTGCTACGCCGGCATCGGAAGACGCAGCTCCCTCTTCTGGTGTCCGTCCCGCATCAGAAGCTCCCTGTTCTGTGGCCGTGTCGGTGTCGGGAGTGTCCGTGGCCGTGTCGGAAGTGTCCGTGTCTTTGTCCGGAGCATGATCATTGCTCTCTTTGGAAGAGGATGAGGATGTATGCGATGCAAGACTCCGCGTTTTACCGTCATCGGATGGTGTCTGCATGGATGCTGCTTCCGGCACGGGCTGCTCTGAAGCCGAAGTTTTTGCTGTTTTAGCTGCTGCCTGCTCCGTGGAAGAAGAATTTTCCTGTCCGGACGAAGCATTAAGATCGGTCGAAGCCTGTTCCTGTCCAGCCGAAGACTTAAGATCAGCCGAAGGCTTACAATCAGCCGAAAGCTGTGAAGCATGGAACCGCTGCCAGATCGAATCCGCAGAAGCGTGCTCCATTGCATGCGCGTCGTTCTTGAACAAATACAGGAAAGCCGCAGCGCCGATAACCGGTACCAGCTTGAGTCCGCGGGAGTCCGCAAGGCCTGCCATCGCTTTGTTGAACTGCTGGATTGCCCGGCGTCTGGTTGTCTTGACCGTGTTCGGGTTCATCCCAAACTCGGAAGCAATGACCTGATCTGTTTTTTCGTTGACCGCGGATTCGTAGAGGATCTTTCTCTGGGATTCGGATAGCGTATTCAGCTTATCCATGACCAGCTTTAAGAGCACCTCGTTCTCCATAACGTTTTCCGGCAGCATGAGCTTGTCGTCCACAAGATTTAATAGGACATCCTCATTATCGCCTTCCCCGTCGGAAGGGGTTACGGAAAGTGCAGCATTGTGTCTTTTCTCGGTCTGGTTCTTTAAATAGTCGAGGGCAGTGTTGTTCGCTGCTGTGACTGCCCAGGACAGGAATGCGTCCGGGGATTTTAACTGGTCGATGGAACGCAGAATTTTCATCCAGGTGTCCTGCAGAAGATCTTCCGCAATGTCCCTGTTTTTTACCTTTTCATAGATGTGAAAGTAGAGTGTGTCTTTGGCCGCGTTGTAAAGCTCGGCAAATGTGTCATTGTCTTTCTGCTCAAGATACGCGCGCGCCGCGTCACTGATTGATTGCTTCACCATGTCCTCCTTTTGCTGTCTCCATGCCTCGATGCAGGCAGCTTTTACGGATTCATTATATACCGGCAGTACCTGTCGTACAAACCTTGTTTGTATGACAGATACCCATAGTACAGCCTGCGATTCTATGTCGAAGTCGGATGACTTACGACAAGTGACAAGTGCGCAGAGAAACCGATGTGTTTTTGGTTTTTTATAATAAAGTCATGAAAAGATACTACCTCGTCCGTGTGACCTCCGGCTTAATTTCATATGCGGCAGCCGCAGCGCTCTTTACGGTGCTTGTGAAGCTACGGGTGTTTCATCCGGTAAAACGGATGCTGGGGCGGATGTCTGTTACCTATCTGCCGGCGTACCTCTTTACCTGTATGATCGCGGCGCTCGGAACAGGACTGGTTATACTGTTTCTCCGGGCAGGAAGAACCGCCTTCGCGATGGCTTTTCATGCCGCGGCAGAAAATATAGATCCGCCGGTCATCGCGTACCCTGCAGCTATCATTGCGGGCGCCCTTGTCCTTGCCTGCGAAATCGTCTCTTTCCCCATACTGATTCTATGGTGGGGCATACGGCTTGCTATAACGCATGGCAAAACCGCGCTACAGGCAGAAGAGGATCCGTGGAACACAGAAGATAAGCCGGAGGAAAGCATGGATGTTTTTGTTCCATGTCTGCTTGGAATGTTCGCGGCGGGGGTCTTTCTTCCGTGGGCTGTTCCGAAAGCGTTTCATGGCGCGGTATCCGGGTTCTGCATTGTATCAGACAAGCTTACGGAAAAGGCGGCCCCTGCGATGAAAGCATGGATTCTGCCGGAAAGTAAGGCCGCGGCATCCGGAAAAACGGATCCATTCGAAACTGTCCTTTTGAATAAGGATGGAGAGGGCCTTGTTCTTTCCATGAAAGGCATCTCGCCGGACATCACGCTCTCTTTGAAAAATACGTATTCATCCAAGGATGAGAGGAGCCATCTTTTATACTGCGCGGATAAAACGTTCGGCATCAAAAACGGGGATATCATCACCATTACCGCGAGGGATTTTCGGACGAACAGCACACGCATGCTCTCCAAAACCTCATATACCCTGCAGGTGAAAGGGCAGGATACTTATGTCGGTTCCCTGGAAGATGTTACGGACGCGGTTCGGGCAAAGGCGCAGAGCGCGGCGCTTGCGGAGCTCTCAACCCGCAAAGGGACTTCGTCCCCGGATCAGGGAATCGTTTTCTCTGATCTGTATGCAAGCTTTCAGGAAGAGGCCGCTTCCCTGTTCGTCGTCTATGAAACAAACGAAAGCGCCGCCTGCTCCTACGTATGGTTGTACGGAGAGGGTGAAAACCGCCCGGTCGTCTCGAAAACGGGTGCGTGTGACCTGTCCGGGATGAGCGCGGTTTCCGGCGGCGTATATACAAGCAAAGAACAGGCACTGCAGGAGATCAAATTGCTCTGCCACGGCGCCAAACTGCAAAAAGTCAAGTAATCAAGGAGGTTATTTATGGCAACAAAAGATTTCAAAACAAGATCGATTTTTATGGAACGGCAGAATTCTTTCCCTAAAAATATCTGGAATATCGGAATTGATATCGGGTACTCGGCGGTCAAGGTTATGTCCCCGAACGCCGTCTGCTGCTTCCCGTCCTATGCGGTGATGGAAGAATCTGATTCCTTTTCGATTGATCCTCTGGAAAATTCCGAGATCGTCGGCAGGAATATCCGCTATAAGGACGAGGACGGTCATATCTGGAGCGTCGGAGAAGCGGCACAGGACTCTATTTCCGTCTACGATACATCCGCGGCTTCCGATTCTATCTACTCCAGAAACCGGTATGATTCGCCGATGTATCTTGTCCTTTTCCGCGTGGGTCTCGCTATGGGACTAAGGCGCAACTCGTTCGGATCCCCGGATGGAAAGAAGCTTCGGATTACAACCGGCCTTCCCCCGAAATACATGACAATGGATAAGGGCATGCTCCTTCCCGCGATTACAGGAAGACATCGTTTCTTTGTCATGCTTCACAAGGGGATCTGGGAGCCGTATGACTTCCTTATTAAAGAGGAGGACATTTCTATTATCGACCAGCCGGAAGGGACGCTCTACTCCATTATGACCAGCAGCAAGCTGCGCCGCATGCCGGATGCCGCAAAATACATGAGCTCCAGACTCCTGATTATGGACCCCGGCTTCGGGACACTCGATTGTTTTTCCGTGATCCGTGGAAAGGTTTCCCGCGGGGAGTGCCAGACGTATCCCGATCTTGGTATGCGCCGCGTCTTTGAGGAAACAGCAAAGGAAGTACTGGACCGGTTCGGATTTGAAATCCCGGTTCCCGCAATGCAGTCGTATCTTGCAAAGGGTACGGTCCTTTCCATGAAGGGAGAACGAAAACGCCAGCCCTTTGGTGAGATCCTGGATGCATGTAACAGAAACGTCTGCAGGGAAGCCGTCGATAAATTAAAGCGGGATTACAGGCTCACCATGGATAACTACGACTACCTTGTCTTAACGGGTGGCACGGGAGACGCGTGGAAAGCAGAGATCCTTTCTGACCCGGAGCTGGGTGATCCGGAAGTCATTACGATCCTTGCGGGTAATCAGGGTGATCCGTCCCTGCCAATGCTCTTTAGTAATGTTCGCGGCTACTTCATCCACTCTCTCATCACGGCAGGCCGTAAATAACAATGCGGAAAATGCGCATTTCCATCAGCCGTGTCCGGGACCCTGTTCTTTACGCCGCGTATAAGGAGCTGGGGCCCCGCGGATTTTCGGTGGAAGCAAGAAAGATTTTAGAGGCCTATGCAATGGGACAGGCGCGGCCGGCAAAGGAAATCAAACACTACCAGCTGTACCTTGGGGATGCGGATGTCTGTCCCTATTTTTATGTCGGGGACGCGTTTTATACGCTTTCGGAGACGTTCCCTTTTCGGGCACGGGCGGAGATTACAAGAGCTGTTCTTTCTATGGCATTTGTGTCTTCGATGACAAGCATGCCGGCAGTGCAGGCTCTGCCACAGCCTTCAGCTGGACAGCTTTCAGCCGGACAGCCTTCAGCCGGATTTGCAGCTGCGTCTTTGGCTGCACCCGCGTCGGTACAACAGAGTACGCCGCAGATAAGAATACAGGATCAGGATATCCGGCCGCAGAGCGCGCCGGACAGAACAGACGATGAAGAGGATACGCCGCCGGAAGATGACGATGACGCAATGGAAGATCTCGCGAGCCTGTTCGCGGGACTGGATGGGTAAATGTCGTCAGTCGTATTTTACGACCAGGAAAAGGAGGTTTTATGATGATGCCGGATCATACCGCAAAATACAATGCACTCATTAAGGACAAGGCAGAGGAGATACGAAAACTCTGCTTTCAGTACGATATCCCATGCTTTATGGCGTTCGGGACAAAGCAAAGCGAGGACGGCGAGTTTAAGATCGAGTGCGCGTCCGTCCTGCCGGAGGTTATGGGATATAACGAAACAACAGACAGGCGTTTTTTAAATTTTATAAACGTTCAGAACGGGTTCGTAACAGTACCCCCTGTCCAGGAAGGAGAGAGTATGCCGCTCGATGATGATTTTGTCCGTCAGGCGGAGTAAAAAAAAAACAGAGCCTCTCATGCAGGTGGTAAACGACATACTATTCAGCATGTTTCGCCATACTGATAGGAAGGAGGTCCGATTATTATGAGTGATTTAATGTCCACGTCCATGCAGGCGCAGATGCGGGTAGCCGCTGCTTTTGTCACGGACATTTTTAATTTATTAAAACAACGGCTGCAGGAGAGCGCGGAAAACAGGGATATGGCGTCCCGGGATGGAATTCTTTCGGACATGATCCGCCATCCTGAAGAATACGCGGAGGTCTCCGCGGGCGCCGGAGAGTCGTCGCAGCGTTTAAAGGAAATCCTCGATCAGCACAATATCGATTACGAGATCATGCCCGGCAACCCCGCGTATGGGAAGGAAGGCGGGATGGCGGATCAGTTTATCCTGCATGTTAAGGATCTGCAGAAACTGATCGACGAGGGTATCCTTTTCGATGATACGGGACGCTTTACAAAATCCTATGAGTATACAAAGGATGCGCACGGACAGAACGAAACATCCGGGCGGGATAACGCTTCTAATGAAAACGGGCACGCTTCGGATCGCGAAAAAGATGAGAGCTCGTTTTCCAAAGCGGAAAGTACGGACCGGGAACAGGAAGAGGACGCCTTTGGACGCACGCAGGAAGAGCGAAGACAGGATGAGGCCGGTGACCATGAGACGTCCTTCTTTGGCGGACAGGCCCCGGATTTTGAAGAGGATCTGTCAAAAAACCTGCGGACCGGCAGGAATGGGACGCATTTTCTCGTTGATGAGGAGAAAAAGCAGTTCCTGTCGGATGCTGACGGTCACTATCTTGTTGTAGATCCGGAAACCGCGGCGGAAGTAAAAGCCGCCTACGCGCAGTTAGAGGAAGACACATCAAAAACACAGGTCTCGTTTCTCTCTCCGGATGAACCGGATTTCGATACCAGCGCTTTTGCTGAACCCGCAGAGACTGCCGATAATGAGCATCCGGAAGAGGAAGCTGCTGCCACACAGGAGACAGAAGACAAGCAGGATGCATCCGGGCAGATCCCGCCGGAAGAGAGCATTGTTATGCCCTCCGCGGATATGCACCTTATCGTCGATGATAAACAGAACCTGATCCGCATCGATGAGAACGGATACCGTTTTCTTGTTATGGATAACGGTACCCTGCTTCTTGTGGATGAAAATGATGAACCCATCCTTGCTGCCGAAGTCCGCGAACATAACGGAGAACCGTTCCTTGTCCGGGAAGACAGAACCCAGGTCCTTTGCGATGAAAACGGAATTGTAATTCCCGTGCAGGATCCGGAAAACGAAGACTTTGCGGAAGATGATAAGGGGAATCTTGTCCGTGTATCGGATGCCGGCAATCGTCTCATGGTATCTGATCATGTACAGCTCCTTGTTGACGCGGATGACCAGCCGGTTCTTGCGGGCGAAGAGGTTGAACTCGAACAGGACGAGGAGCATTTAAAGATCGTCCACGAGGAGCTCAAAAAACCGGGAGACGAAAAGACAGAACCGAAAGAACGCTCGGAGGAAGAAGAGGATGAGCTGTTTCAGGTGGCCTTCGATGAGTTGGACCGCGTCCGGAAGCAGCGCGAAATCGATCAGACAAACGTTGACAGGGCGAATCTGGAAGCTGCGGAATACGTAAAGCAGAGTAATCTGCAGGCGCAGGCTTTTCTGGATGAAGCCGCCGTTCTTTCCTATTTAAATGCAAATCCGGATACGAGGGATCAGCTGTTTCAGCTTCTGGATACAACAGACCCGAAAGAGGCGGCGGAAACTGTTACAGAGCTCTTTTCACAGGATGAACTGCGCGATCTTTTAAACGCGCCCTCTGCGCATACGGAGACTTTTGAAAAAACGCAGGAGCAGGGCTCTATGTTTGTTCCCGGCGCGGAATCAAAAGTCGTCGTTTCCAAAGAGCAGACGGAACACTCGGAGAGGAAAAACACGGAACCTGCAAAGTCCGGGATACCATCGTTCCATGGCAGGGAGCAGAAACCGTACGTATCGCAGCTGAAGCATCAGCCGGACGATGCGGCGAATCACGAATCAGCTTTAGAGACAAGACGCCGGAAAGCGATTGTGCAGCGGTACTTAAAAGAGCACCCTCTGGCTCTTAGGCAGGATGTGAAAGACGCTCTTTCCGGGCACGCAGCACAGGCTATTTCGATGGTGCTGACGGATGAGAAGGCTCTCCATGGGGATACGCTGCCGGATGCTTTACAGGAAGAAGCCGTGTCGGCTCTTGCGGCAAATCGGCTTTCTTCTTATACACTGGATCCGAATGTTATCCGGAATGTTTCCGAATCCCCGGAAGATGCGGCGCGCTTTCTTCGTTATGAGAGAGAAGGCGATGAGGACAGAATCCGCCAGCTTCTTTCAAAAGACCGGAAGAACCTGTTATCCGATCCGGGCAAGCACGATATACCGCAGGGAGCTCTCCATCCGGAGGAAAAACACAGCTCTTTGTTTTCCGTTGACAGGATATCCGGCAGCCGGAACGGTGACCGGTCGCCGGATCGGTCCGGTAATGCAGGTCTTGTTGGCAGCACTGTCAATGATGATGGTGAGGCAAGAGGTTCCAGTTTAACAAAACATAAAGACAACCGGGGGCATGCATCGGAAAAGCCGGAGAACAGCATTTTCCTGCAAAAGGAAAAGAATGCCGCGTCTTCTCCTACATCTTCCCTTGAAAAGGAAGCCCTGCTTCGGAATAATGGCTCCGGTTTAAAGACCATGGAGAGCCGGGAAGCATCCGCGCGCTCCAGAAAAGATTATATTGCTAAAAAACGGGCTATTGTCGCCGCGTTTTATCAGCAGCAGCAAAGCCAGATCCGCGCGCAAAACCTGCAGGATCAGCAAAATCTGGAAGCGGCGGCCAGATCGAATAAGGACCAGTCGTATGACTATAACAGACAGCACGGTTATAACAGTCAATCGGATATCAGCGGTTCCTTTGACAGCGCGCAGGCATTCGAACGGACGAAAGAAACGATCCGGGCTAATGACGAGCGGTTCGCCGCAGAAGCTGGGCTGGAACAGATCCGGCAGGAAAACGCGCGCAGTGCAGCCAGCATTGAGGAAGCGAATAAAACCGCGTCCAGTTTAAGGGCTTCGGAAGAACAGAAACTTCGTGGTACCCGGCAGGATATGTCGAATGAACATAGTTCGTTCGACCAGGACATGTCAAATGGGAATAGCCCGTTTGACCAGGACATGTCAAATATTAGTCATCAGTCCGAACGACTGACGACAAATGAGCAAAGCCCGTTCGATTCAAGTGCCAAAAGTCCTCAGGCATTCCATGATGCACCGGCTGCCGCACAGGATGCCCGAAACGTGTCCGAACAGACTCCGCCTGACCAGACTTTCTCTGAACAGAATGTACAAGCTGCAGAGATGCTGAACTCGTATGATCAGCAGCAACAGGCATTTGCCGAGACAACGGAGCAAACGCAGGCCATGCAGGCCGAAAGTGCGGAAAAAGCATACGCGCAGCAAAGAGAAACAGAAGCAGCTATGGCTGCGGCAATGGCCAGTGAGACCGCGCAGCGTGCGCAGGAAGAAATAAATCGGCAGGCCGAGGAAAATGCCAGAATACGGGCTGATGACGCGTCTGTTTCGCAAAAGGTACGGGCAGAAGAAGCAAATCAGCAGGATCTGTCTTACCAGACATCGGTCTCCATTCAGGAAGAAGAATCCTATAGGCAGAACGAGACTGTAAGGACACAGGCAGAGCAAAGCCATGCCGGCATGTCCTCGTACGAGCAGCAGGCATCGCATGCGGCCGCAGAAAGTACTTACGAAACCGCGGCGGATACACAAAACAGTCGGTCACAGGCAGCGGATCAATCTTATTCCGGCGCCATGGAAGAAGCGGCGCAGACACAGGCTCCGTCTTTTGCATCGCTCCGGCAGGAAGCTTTTGAGAACGCAGCGAAGCCGGAAGTCACATTTGCGGATTTACTGGCGGCATCAGAAAGGGCTGCCGCACAAAGCAGACAGCAGCAAAGTGATAATACCGGGTATCACGGTGATACCGGAGCAGTGCAGGGAACCGGGCAGCCGTTTGGTCCGTCCGGTTACTCTTCCTACGACGCGAAACAGCAGGACGGCACTGCGGGCAGCGGTACCGCGGGCCATGTGGCAGGAACCACGAAGGAAGCCGTTTCCGGAGCGGATAATACGCAGAGCGAATATTCTGCTGCCGGAAATGGTGCGCCGGCACATTCTTCTTCCGCGGAACAGGTTTATGCCTCTCATGGGCAGACAGCAGGTCAAAATGTGCAGGAGTTCCAGAACACGGATCACAGCGCGTCTGCCGGATTGGAAAATAATCGTGCCGATTACGGGGCTGCCGGCAGCGCAGCAGAAAACGCGTCCCGTTTTGCCGTCAACAAGAGCCCTGACGCAGACCTTGTTTTTATTGAAAAGCGTTATGGAAAGGGTACTGCGCAGGCAAAGGAAGCGTACCTGTATTTCCATGACACGGAGCAGGGTGAAGCGGCTATTTTTACCGGCGCCGCAGGAAGCGAAAACGCGAAGGAGGTGTTCGCAAACAGGACCGCGGAATACGCGGCCTTAAAAAAAGACTTTTTAGCGCAGCAGTATCTGGATCTTGACGAGGGATTCCGTGCCAAGGTCTATGATTCTGCGGTACATGGGTTTAGCGCAAATACAGCGGACAGCCCGGAGGAAACCCAGAAATACCTCAAGTCATTCCTGAAAAACGAGTTTCAGGGAGAACAGAACGGCCTCTTAAAAGCGCAGGACGCGTATACCTATATCCTGAATGAAAAGCAGGGCGCAAAACTTGTAGCTAACCGCTTTCAGGGTCAGAGTAACGCGGCGGAACAGACACAAAAACAGATCTCTGAGTTCTCGAACGTTAAATCCAAGTATCTGGATGCGGTTTATACCGGGTTCGACGCGCAGGAACAAAGACGCCTGTTTGATATTTCGACAAAAAACGAGCGCCGCAGCGAAGAGAAACGACATCATACCTTTGACTCAAACACGCTTTATGTTCCTCTTGAGCGCGATCACCAGTCGGGAAATGGGTCGAAGGGGAGCAGTACTTTTCATGCAAACGCATCTTCCTGCTATACGGACGCCGGCGATGGCAGAAACCGAGATATCTTCGATAACACAATTGAAGCGATCGGGGAAAACTACCTGATGCGTCTTCGGAATATGACCAGCGGGACAGGCATGCCACAGGTTTTCCGGACGACGAAAAACTACGTAGCGCTCACATCCCTAATGCTGGAAGTACCGAGGCAGTCTCTCATCCGGAAATCGATTGGAGAACAGACGCAGTCACTCCTTCATGACGAGGATATGAAAGCGATTCGTACGATCTCGAAAGGTATGCGGGGAAACCTGAAAACCAAAAACGGCCACGATGCGTTCGACCTGTCTACCAGGGAAGGTATGGAAAACCTGCGTGCCGTTATGGTACACATGAAAATCGAGGACAGAAGATATCATACGATCGGTAACGGAAAGGAATATTATGACCGGGGCGGACTTTTAGCCCGCGGTATGGATAAGATAAACAAACGAAATATGCCATACCACAGAAGCGCCGACTTTACAATGGCAGAGCTGCGGAGGGCGACGCTTGGCAGGTACAGTGATAAAGAACTGACCGAAATGCTCGGCCGTATGCGGAAGGCCGCATCCAATAATGAACGGGGACTGCTAAAGATGGAAGCTCTTCTGAAAACAAAAAAGAGCATGCTCGGTTGGCGAACCCTGGTCAATCCGATGAACGGCAGGTTCTCCTCCGATGCGATCCGGCAGGCAGATCCCGGCACCGCGAACGGACTCTGGCAGATGAACGCGAGTATTACGCGGATTAAGAATTTCACGAGAGTAACCCCGAAGCTGTATTCCATGTCGCTGTCCTATAAAACGAAACGGGAAATGCAGAAAATTGCAAAGCTCAGTCGCAAAGAATCCAAGATCCTGAACAAGGAAGGTTTCCGGTACAGCCATTTAACGGAAAGCAAGCTGGACAAGGAGCTGGAACATGTCCGGAAAAAGATGGACAAGATGAATGACGCGAAGCATATGAAAAGACGTATGAAACGGGGGCTTCGCGCGGAGCGGGCGGACCGCGTTGCTGACTTTATGCAGGATCCGCTTAAGCGGCCAAGGGAAAAACTAAAGTCCAGGCGTGATGATGCAGTCAAATCCGCAAAAGCAAGGCTTAAGGATACATCCTTTGGCAGAAAACTGAAAACCGTTAAGTTAAAGCGCAGGGTCCTTCATGAAAAGTTCCTGAAGTCAAAGATCGGAGGCAGGCTTCACGCGATCATTTCCGCTGTCAATGACCTTGTTAATAACCGGATGGTCTTTTGGAATCAGATGAAACAGAAAATTATGCAGATGATTCTCGGCTACGTCCTGCCGTATATCATCCAGGTTGCGGTGGTTATGATTGTTTCCTGTATCATCATCTCTTTTTCCGTGAGCGCGCTTGGGTTTGTCTGGTCGATGTTTACAAACCCGATCGACGGAACCGCGTATGGATCCCAGGAAGGCGTCATTACACAGGATCAGGGAAACCGGGATCTGAATCAGCCGGAAGTACCGACGCCAAACGATTAATCATAAGAAAATAATCATAAGAAAAGCAGGGGTGCAATACCCCTGCTTTTTGGATTCATTCTTCTCATGATTCTTCTTTAAGTTCAAGAAGCTGCAACGCTCGTTCTCTGGCTGCATTTTCTGACAAAGAAGGATTTTCCTTTATCAGATTTTTAGTGAGAGCCTTTAGATTGATCTCATTTTGTAGACGACGGCCTTTTTGCATATTGTAATCAGCAACGTGCTCAAGGTGTTCCTTTTCATTGTATTCCGTTAAAATCATATCCGTTGCCTCCTCCTTGTGCTTTAAGAGAATTAGTATGGAGAAACAAATTGATTGGTTGGGCCGTTTGACACAGAAACAGACTGCCGGTTAGCCATTTATATTATATCATATTCGTTGTTGTCGATTATTGACGTTTACAGCTTTCTTGTTGCCCCTTCTTTTTACTTACTGCTTGCGGCATAAGTGTATCCCTGATTTTCCATACTAATAATAGGTTTTTTGTAATTCGGAAAATAAGGAGCAACTATGCACAAGAAAAACAAGTATCAATGTCTGGCGGGTTTATTGGCTGCCTGCCTTATGATGTCTGTTCTTCCATCCGGGACGACGCTTATTTACGCGGACGGGGCTGATATGGACGCTACTGTCCAGACAACCGCTATGCGCGCTGTCTACGACGAGCTGTACCGGGAAGAGAAGCTCTGGGCCGGGAACCTGAAAAACTCTTTCCAGAATCCGCCGGAAATTGATGATCTGTATTATACAGATTTTACGATGGATACCACGGCAGATGATAACAAGGGGAAAGAGGCTGTCGACGAGAAAAACCGTAAGATTAATATCAGCCAGTACGCGAAGGAGCATAACTATACCTATGTCAGCAAGGATGATGATCCCGGCGGATTTACCTATCGGAAAGCGTATGGTATTAAAGGCCCGGAGCCGTTTGAAGGCGCGAACGAAAACGCGTACAAGTGGATCAAGAAAATGGATGGCGGCGTCAATGTCCGGTTCATGGGCGGCACGAACCAGACAGACCTTACTTCCAACGTGCAGGAAATCTGCGCGATGGCGGTTATCGCGCAGGAACAGCAGGATAACGGCCACGAAAAGAAAAGCGAGGATCAGGTCGTTTTCGGTGATGACGCATGGAACAGTGATAACGGCTTTGTAAAACTTGTCCATGACTTCGTTACTACGGTTCGGATGATCGTTAATAAGATCGTGGATACGGTTACCGGCGCCGCGGATAAGGTTATGAGTACCGCTATGAACTATAAATGGTTCCAGAACTGGTATAAGGCCCATATCCAGTATAAGGAATCCCAGGCATACATGGCATACGCAAAGCCTTTGTTTGACCAGTCGCACAGGGAAGGCTATAACCTGCAAGTATCACTCCTTCCAACGAAATGGACCAGCCACACTGTTTATTCCTCTTACACGACAACAACCGGCTATACGACAGGCGAAGTCTCGATGATCAAGCCCGGCAGTACGGTGAATACGACGCTTTCCGAGAGCACGTACCGGCAGCTCGAAAATAACGCGGTTACAGCCGGCAGGACGCTTAATATACAGCTTGTATCTGACTATCTGGACGGAAAGGCAAGGACGGCGAACCTTGACCAGTCTGCCCGGACCTCTTTGCTTGCAAGTTACTCGAAGGACCAGATCCTTGAGATGTATAAGAAGGGAAGCTCGCAGGTTGCAAAGCTGGACCAGACGCTGTCGCAGCACCCGGATTATTCGCATGTCGGAAAAGCGATCAAGTATTCGGAGGATGATCTGAATATGGCTGCCCGGATGGTTGCGCATGAGGCCGGCTCTTCCTCATCTAAATCATTTAACCGGAACGGTTCCGTCGCGGTTGCGCAGTGTATGCGGAACTGGGTTTTGCACGCCCCCGGAAACGGACGCAGCACTAGCATCCAGACCAACATTAATAGGTCCTGCGTTCCGTGGTGTTCGCCCGGATCATGGAATCCGAATTCTCCGGTCGACCCGGTTATCAAAGACCTGGTCCGGAACGTGTTTAACGGGATTGAATACGTCAACGATAACGAGTACACGACGTACTGGAAATCGAACGGCGAAAAGAAAATTTACGATCATAACACGGCAGACTGCGGCGGCGGTGTCGTGATGGAAAGCTATGATTACGGATATTCTATCCAAAGTATTTACCATGACGGCATCAAAGGTCATACAAGCGCAAAACGTCTCGGTGCCAATGTAGCGGGCGATATCACGGGTATTGTCCTTTCACCGAATGCCGACGGAACCGTTGATACCAGAAAAACTTCGGATACGTCGTCGGATGCGGAGACTGCGGAAGAGACTCCTTCTACCGGTCGTACGACGAATGTTGCATCATGCCCCGGTGATGACGACGACAGCTCGGAGATAACCGATTACGAAAAGTACGGCCTGGATCCGGAGAACTTTGAAAGCTACGGTTTTGGCTGCATGACTTACGATAAGTTTTTCTTCAAGGATCCGGATTCTACGGACATGTATTATGATCCGGCGGAAAAGAGCGTGAAAAACGCAAAGAGAAGAACGGAAGTTGCTTCTGTCGCATATGTTGTTTACGCAAAAGACCATGACGGCACAACAAGTAAAGACACGAAGCTGACTTTCCCGGAAAGCGAGGCGCCGGACATCAAGTCACTGGCTGTCAATAATAACGGCGGTCAGGCAGTATCCGAAGAGGATCAGCAATATGTTACGTTAAGCGACGGTTCCCGGTTTCTTCCGGACGCGAACGGGCATCTGATCCGGATTTCGGCAGAAGGCAAGCCGGTACAGGCACCGGAAACAAATGATCCGTCCGTACATCTTTCAGGCAGATATCACTATATTCAGGACGGCACATATACGTATGACGCGGATGGCGACGGCACGGAAGATTCCTTCAACTGTTTTATTATCGATCCGGATACAAAGCAGGAGTATCTCGCGGTTCTGACAGGAAAAGGTCCGGTATACGCCCTGTACCATGAAGCAGATCCTTCTCAGATGGATACTGGTTCCGAAAAGACTCCGCAGAATGACGCTAATTCCCAGTCGAAGGTCTCTCCGGAAATTACGGATGAGGATGATCCTGTAGATGAGACGCTTCGGGAAGAGTATGATCACCGATTTGTCTGCGTGGCTCCCAAGGGCGTACAGGAAAAGTTCCTGCCGGCGTATGAGAATAATACGGACTGCTGGGAAAGCAGTGAAACGGGAGAGGAAGAGAGAATCCGTTGTAATCCGGAAGACTTTACGTCGAACGGAACAATGAAGGAACAGATCGGCTCCTACGCAGACCACATCCTTCTGGATCCGAACGGCGGCGACTATTATTACTGGCCGGTAACGGAAGGCAAGGGTGAGTCCTGGTATATCTGGGCATCGGCAGAGGGCCCGGAGTGGATTCCGCATTACAATAAGAAGCATCAGGAAGACGGCGGACACTGGGAAGCAACCGTCCGAAAGATCGAGTTTCACCATCATTGCAAGGGCGGACACCGCGGATATTACTGCGGCGGACACCTTTTGATTGACTCGACCGGCATTATTTACCATATGACCGATGCCGAGAAAAACGCGCAGGCAAATACGACCAATCCAAGAAGTTATGCGGAAAAAATGATCCAGACGGCAAAGGATCAGCCGTATATCATTAACCCGGATTACTATCCGAGTTATAAGAACAAGGGAAAAACCTTCGCGGAGACGATCGTGGACAGATTTTCTGAAAACGCGGTCGATAAAGACGGCTTAAGCTCAAACGCGGACGATCTCTTTGATATCGACCTTGCCCTTCAGCACCAAAAGGGCGGTATTTCCGATGACTTTGTCGGCTGGAACGCGGCAAATATCGAGCACGCATCCGCTCTTATGGAAGATGACTGGGATCAGCTGTACGGCATTAAGGTCGAGAAATCGCTTGGAGACTTTACACCGGAACAAAATACGGCGGATGGAACGGTCAGCGATATTTCCGGAAAAACCGTTAACGCGGATTTCTCGAAGGACGACCTGTATGATTTTACTGCCCTGCGCAATAACCTGATCAGCAGTAACAGCGGCAAGTTCGCCATGTATATTCAGGACAAAACAAAGGTTATTTCGATTAACGACAATAAGGGTAACACAAAGCAGTATTTTTATGAGCTGCAGGGCGGGTCTCCTGCGTGGAGCAACTGTAAAACACCGAATAATATGAACGCGGAAGGCTGCTTTATTTTCGCGGCTGCGGCTGCGGCATCAAACCTTTCCGGACGGTGCTATCTTGCAGCGGATGCTCTGGCGGCGGCCGGCGGCGGAGACTGGCGCTTTGACGAATCGAAAAACGCGTTTTCCATTTCCGGTGATCCCGGAAGACACAGCGCGGGTATGCGAGTCGGCGGTTCTTTGCAAAAACTGCAGGATATCCTCGATGACGCGACGGGCGGCGAATATACCGCAACGGATTACGTCCACTTCGGATCGTTTGATTCGGGGTGTATGCAGAAAATTATGAACGGCGCAACTGCTTTGATTTACGCAAGTTCGGCGGCAGGATCCAGCCATAGTTTTAGAACAGGCTCTGCGCATTGGACATATATTGCCGGATGGTCTGTTGATAGTGATGGAGATCCATGCATTACACTGCTTTGCAACGATCATCGTTCAAACACATTTAAAATGAAGGACATCGGTAAACTTGAGCATGTGTACATCATCGAAAAGAAGTAAGGGCTAACCGCAATAAGGTGTGTTTGTAAGACGGACAGGGCTCGTACAGGCAGAAGCGGTGTTTGTATGGGCCTGTCCGGTAATCCAATATAAGACAAGCGACAGGGGGGCTTACAAAGACTCGCGTAGCTCATCCTTATACGACAAGTTTAAGTCTTACATCCTACGGATATAAGACAAGTACGTAGGTCGTACATCCTGCGGATATTATGTCGTAAGTCGGATGACTTACGACAAGCCATACGACAGGTGCGCAGAGCGCCGCCGCTTCTGCAGACATGCTATCCTGTTTCATGGAAGGGGGTTTTTACAATGAAACGAAAGAAAAAACACAGTTGGGTCTGGCTGATTGCGGCAGCTGCAGCGGTTGCGGTTACTGTACAGACCGGTATCTTATATCATAAGCGAACGCTGGATGTCACCTCCTCGGTAGATGAGGTATCTTCTATGAAAATCGGAAATATCACGATCATTGGGGCGGCATCGGAAGAGATGAAGGAAGCCGCGAAGTTTTTGAATGATAAAGGGTACTCCGGTACTCTTTCTATGCGTGTATCCGATGAGCAGGATATAACTCCGGAGGGAATCAAGGCATATGGCTTTCCCGTATATTACGAGTTGTACGAACCTGACGATGATGTTTTCGAGTGCGTGAAAAAGGATGGCGCTTTTGTCGTTTGGGGAATTAACGATCCGTTCCCGGAAACGCTTTCTTCGCAGGACGCGAAGACCGCACAGGAACTGGAAGGGAACGTCATTGTAAAAGCGAAGGTTCCGGACGATTTCCAAGGGAATATCCTGGTTTCGTTCATTGATACGAGCATGCAGATCACGAGATTGTATTTGACACATGACAAACAGTACCTTGGCGCTATCCAGTTAAAGGAAGGCGAGCCTTACCAGTTTACCGGGACCCTTACAAAAAGCGGCGGAAAGTATGAACTGAAATCCGGTAACGTGACACCAAAAGCGGATGGCAAAACCCAGTTGACTCTCTATCTTGTGGAGGCAGATTGATGCATAGAAAACTTCCGGTACGAATTTTGATATTCTGGCTGTCGGCGGTATCGTTTGCAGGTTCCTGCCTTCCCACGTATGCACAAGACAGGCAGCTGACGGAAGAGCGGCTTGTAGATGAGATCGGCAGCAGCGGCAAGTCGGTCATCTGGAATGGTGTTACGCCAAACGGGGCAACCGGGTGGGTCACGCTCCATTCCCTTGTTCCGTCCACCGTCCACGATGACGTTTATATGATCGTGATGAACACAAAAACGCTGCAGTCCTACGGAGCGTTCTTGACCGAGATGAATGACTACGCGCAGATGCTCTGCCTTCCATCCGGCGATTACGTCATCGTAACCGGAGGCCTTGTGAATCAGGATTCGGATGATCCTGATGAGAACCTGTTCTTTTTTGAACCGGAGCAGATTCATGTGGAAGCGGGGGTCAGCTCCCTTTACAGTGTCCGTCTTCATGACAGCGAAAACCCGACAAGACGCGACTATGCGGACCTTGCGGGGACACTTTCAGAAGAGGAAGCAAAGAAACAGTCGGAAGAACTTCTGGAAGCGGAAAAGGAAAATGGAAGCAGCGATGAGCGCGACGTCGGCGAAATCTACGAAAAGCCATCGGACGACGAGACAAAACCTGCGACAATTTCTCCGATTGAGGAAAACAGAAAACAGGTAAAGCAAGGCTGGACATGGTGGCAGATTCTTTTGTTTACTATTCTGCTTGCTATGATCCCCGCAGGACTTTTGTACCTGTTTGTGAAAAAGCATGGTGACCTGTCCTTTAAAATCGACAGGTAGAAAGGAGCGGCTTTTGAATGATCTTTATGAAGGAGCTTTCCGGTATATCCACAGCCATCCTGTAGAATCGGGGGTCACCTTGTTTGTGATCGTATTTGTCTTTTTAAGCATGGTGATTCCGATGCAGGTAACAATCCGGAAATACCAAAAGCGCTACAGACAGCTGCGGGACCGGCTGGATCTTCTTTTGCAAACGCCGGGAATGAGCGCCGCGCAGACACTTGTGATTTCCCAGTCCGCCAAAGACCTTGCGGATACAAGAACGCGCCTGATGGAAGAGCTGACGCATAACGAAAGCTCGTCTTTTCTTTCCCGCCATACGGCCTATCAGACAGCGCTTCTTCGTGTCAAGGGGATCGAGGATAATCTGGATGCTCTTAGTATGGCGTCGGATTCGTATATCGATGTCAGCGCGGAAGAGCTGGTTAATAATTTGTTCGAAGACAAGTCTTAAGCTCGATATCCACATCCGCGTGTATATATTACCTCCCCGGAATCCGGGGAGGTTTTCTTTTTCTCCCAAAGACAAAGGCGTTTTCGCATATTAGCAATATACAAAATGTTTATTTCATGTTGTACAAGAAAAGCCTGTATGACGAAGGAAAGGAGAAAAAGATGACTGAAAAAGCTTTGGAATCGTATATGGACACTGTGGAAGAAATCCGGCAGATCCCGATTAATGACATTTACGCGGATCTGACCGGGCACTCCGTCCATATGCGCGCGAAGGTATGCTGTATTGTGCATAACGATCATGATCCGTCTATGGGATTCGCAAGGGGAAATGATGGCTATTTCTATCACTGCTTTTCCTGCGGAGCTTCCGGAGACGCGGTGAAAATGACCATGATCCTTCGCGGTATCCGGTGGACGGAAGCTGTCCGGTATCTGGCAAATCGGTACAATATCCCGATCCGGCAGGATTTTCGTGAGCAATCGGATCCGTTCCCGTTTACAAGGGATCACATGGAATTTCTTGGACTCATGCCGGGAATAAGCTGCGGCTCTTGTATTCGCGGCTGCGTTCCATCAAAGGACATGCTTCCTTCCGGACGGAATGTCTACACGGCGCCGGATACCATGGGCTTTGACTACGTTTATGGTACAAAGGAGCGGTTTTCTATGCAAAAACTTTGGGCCGGGGATGATACGTTTGGCAGCAAAGAAGAGTGCCGGCAGATGGTACTTTCTATGATCATCGGGAAATTAATGGATCGGACGACGTTCTTTCTGTCTCAGTACCGGCAGCAGGTCTGGAATCTGCCTGTTTTCCGGGAGTCAAAACAGCTGATTCAGGAGTCTGTTATGTACGGCATCAACGAGGCTTACGAGATTCTGGATATCCTCAAGGATCAGTTCCCGGGGGAGAAAAGGCTTGCTTTTTTCCCGCCAAAGCCGGATCTTTCGCCGGTAATCACGCGGAAAGTCCAAATCGCGTTTTAACAGCAAAAGACAGGGTAATGCCATGCAATCCGATGTGGGCGCATGCATATCCCTGTTTTTTTTGTTTATACGTTTTTGTTTCGCCATACTAAAGAGTGTAACCGGAAATGTATGGATATGTCCCGGCTGCTGATGGAAAACAGATAAGACGGAGGATAAAGATGTCAGCGAGAAGGAAGAAACGCACCCGGCTGCAGATTGGCAGCCGAAGTATAAATCCGAAAATCCTGATAGCGGGCGGAATCTGCGCCGCCGCGCTTCTGGGGATTTGGGGTATTGCGGAGTTCGCGTATCTGCGGCCCAAGCGGGAGGCGGAAGAACTCGCGAGGCAGAAGGCGGAAGCGGAAAAGTATGTTCTGAAAGGGGTAAACGAAGAGGACCTCGAAGAAGGGAACTTTTATGTTCATACCGGGAAAAAATTCTATAAAGTTAACCCGGGTGCCCTGCAGATCGCGGAAAACACAAAGATAATCCCGGATGCCGCGGACCCGGAGAACAGACTGCTCGCGTTTGGAAAAGATGATACGCTGACCCCGACGCTGTACGAAGATTCCACATTGGTCTATAAGGCGGCGGGCAATGAAACAATCCCGTCCAGATTTACGATCGAGCGCTTTAAGGATGAGGGATGGACACTGGGCGTTCTGCATCTTTCGGACTCGGCCGGTAACGGAAAAGTCCGTGTCAGTGCGGTCAGCCGGAACTTTTATCCCACAAGTTCCTTTACGGATATCAAAGCGCAGCCGGGCGATGATATCACGATCGATCAGATCGGCGGTTCTCCGTTAACGAGTGATATGCTCTCCAGCGCGGGCACGATCAAAGACCTGCAGAAGGACGCGTACTATCAGGTAGACGCGTACAGGGGATCTGATTATATCGGCCTGAAGACAAAAGCGGATACACATGTCCTTACTTCTTACGAAGTATACGACGTTCCGTATTACAGCATGGATAAGGCAAATTACATCACGGTTAAGTTCCCGGCGCTTTTGCAGAACGGGTACTATTATATTCAGGGCAAGGGCTGCTTTAAATACGCGCGTGTCCCTTCTTCGGAAAAGACGGACGGTCTGGAAATGAACGTACCGTATTATGTTGGCAAGACCGATGACGGTCCTATAACGAATCCGGTGCAGGGACTTGAAGATACCAATACACTTTCGGACGCGAAAACGAGCTATGCATGGCGTTATACGATCGACCTTCCGGAGAACCAGAAAGGCCTTGGTATCGGGATTACCTATACGAATGTGACGGGACAGACGGAAGAGAAGAAAGACGAGACGGATCCGTATCTGGAAAGTGTCACAAACGTAAAAGAGGATGCTGCGGATGCCGATCTGTCTACACCCCAAGCGGTAGTTGAAGATCCGGATGGCAAACTTTATAAGCTGGACGTAAAGACCTTTGATCAGAAAGACGCAGCCTCCGTTGACGGAAAAACATGGGACGAAGGCATCCTTTCCATGTACACGGATTCTCCAAAAGCGGGACGCTGGATCGTACACATGTCCGGTATGTACGGCAGACAGTATAATGTGCAGGTTGGCACGACGCCGGTTAATACAGATGGCACAGTTACATCCAACCTCCAGATGCGTGTTGAAAAAGACTTAAAGGACGGCACCTTCCATTTTACATGGGATAACACGGACCGGACTGCAGTCTTTGAAATTAAGTCTCCTTCCGGAAAAACTTATTCCACAGCGGATAACAGCGACATGGTTACAGACCAGACTTACGGCGCGCTCGATTTCCATATCGGCGAAGCGGAAGCGGGTGACTGGAATGTAACCGTACGCGGCGGCAACCTCGGCAAGATTTATTATACGTACACGGACGCGCCGGATTCGAATCTCGCCGGCGACGAAAAAGATAAGAATAAAAACGGATCTCTTAGTGTACGTGTAGACAAGGATCTGCAGGACGGTACTTTCCATATCAAGTGGGATCAGAAAGACAAAAATGCTTCTTTTGACCTGACGTCTCCTTCCGGTAAAACCTATTCAACAGATGGCAATCCGGATATGGTAACGAAACAGGCAGACGGCGCGCTGGATCTCCACGTAGGAAAAGTAGAAGCGGGAGACTGGAGTCTAACAGCCCGCGGCGACAGTATCGGAAAAATCAGCTGCACGTACACGGATAATAAGGGTAAAGACTCCAATAAGAAGTCGGAAGAGGTCTCAAAGAGCAAAGAAACCGCAAAGGAAAAAACTTCTTCCAATAACGCAGAGTCCGGAGACGAACGCTTTATTCCGAAACTGGATCCTTCGGGGATTACGCCCCGCGGCGGTATGCTGATTGACGGCACAATTATTGATGCCGCGCCGGCAGACCATAAGATCGACTGGAAGTAAGCCTGTGTGCATGCACGATTCCTCATACTGTTTATACAGTATTTTGGAGTCGTGCATTTTTAAAGGAGGAACCATGAAGAAAAAACTTATTGCAGTACTTGGACTTGCGGCGGCAGTTTCCATGCTTGCGGGGTGCTCCGCAAAAACCATTTCCAAAAATCCGGAAACGCTTTTGAAAAACGCGAGAAAAAGTCTTGAATATGTTGACGCGGATGCGAGCTTGAAAGTAACCGGTAAACATACCGGCTTTATGCGGCAGGAAGCGGACCTTACCTACAACGCGGAAGAGCAGTATCAGGAAGTGGGAGAGGTCTCGCTTTTGTCCGGAACCGTGCAGATGACAGATGGAGATGATTCTTATACTGATTCAATCCAGTCTTATGTGGAATCAAAAAATGATGGCAGCACTTCCTACTTTAATTTCAAGGGAGCATGGGAGTACGCAAAAACACCGAAGCTGTCTGAAATGAACTATCTGACAGCACTCCTTACGCCGGAAAACTTCGAGAATCTGACAGTCAGCCAGATGCGGGATGAAGGAGAGATCAGTGTTGCGGGGCCGATGCAGGGCGATAAGCTGTTTGACGCAATGAAAACATCGGTTTCTCTGTCTGACTTCTTTGTACGTTCGTCCGATTTTAGGGACGCCCTTCGAGGAAGCGAATATATGGTTTCCGTTTATCTGGATTCGAAGACGGGTAAGGTAAAACAGATTCAGGTGCTTGCGCAGGGGAACAGCGAGGATAAGTTTAAGAGCCTGCAGCAGACGATCCGTTTCGTAGAGGATTCGAAAAAACCGGATCCTGATACATTGAAGGCATCTTCGGATGTAAAAGAGTCCGCGAAAGCGTTCGGTTCCATTGGTGATTATACACAGGACCCAGCTGGCGGATATGAAGATGAGGATGTTCCTCCGATGGGGAAGATCAGCTCCGAGGCAGCCAATGCGGAAGCCACAGAATCGGAAGCGGTCAGCGCAGCATCTACAGAAGCAGCAATGGTTTCCACAGAAAAACAAGAGTAAAAAGAAAAGCAGGGGCATCATACCCCTGCTTTTAAGTTACTTTATTTCTCGGGAATCCCCAAAAGCTGCATAACTCGCTTCTTGGCCACTTCTTCTGGCAGAGATGTATTTTCTTTCATCAAGTTCCGTCTCACTAACCCCACGGCAAGCCGTGGGGGTTGTGGCAACACAGCCCCATCGGCGTAACGTGAGGACTGCAGCACCATCGCAATCCTGAGTGAGTAGCCAGAGCTTGTCCAAAAATCTTTGGATTGCGGATAGGCTACGTTATCAGCAAATTCGGCAGATCAGTTTCGGCTTGTCTGTTCGTGAACACAGGCACCAGTGGATGCTCCACAAGTCCACTGCTCTGCGGTGTGCCATTAAACATCTCTGAGGGCAAGGAGAAGTGTGGTACACAACAAACTGCTGACAACATTGGCGATGTGGACCCACCGAACGGGGCTTCTTCCTCCGGGGAGGAGCCTCCTGTAGGCAGAGCCCCATGTATGCCTTCCCTGAGAAGACACAGCATGAGAAGCCGTAAGGCGCCGTAACAATTGTTTGATTTTCCGAAAGGAGGTATCAGTTATGCTGACATATGTACTGGCTGCAGACGGCTCACCGCTGATGCCGACCTACAACATCAAAAAGGTGAGACACATGCTCAAAGACGGCAGGGCCGTCATTGCGGGCCACAAGCCGGGATTTACCATCCGGCTGACCTACGCCCTGCCGGATCAAAAAGTTTCCCATACGCAGCAGGTTGAACTTTGCGAAGATACCGGCTATCAGCATATCGGAGTCTCTGTAAAGAGCGCAAAGCATGAGTTCGCTCATCTGCAGGTCGATACGTTGACAGATGAGAAAAACCATCACGATGCGCAGAGACGGTACCGCCGCACCAGACGCGGCCGTCTCCGGTATCGTGCACCAAGATTTGACAACCGCACACATTCCAAGAAGCCCGGATGGATTGCACCGTCACTGCAACATAAGGCGGATATTCATGTGCGTCTTGTATCAACATTCCAAAAGGTACTGCCGATTCGTGACGTATCCCTTGAAGTGGGGACATTCGATACACAGATCCTCGAGGCAAAGGAAAAGGGTTTGCCAATTCCTGAAGGATCAGACTATCAGCATGGAATCCGTTACGGTATTGCAACGCTTCGTGAAGCGGTATTTTATCGTGACGGTTATCAATGCCAGTGCTGCGGCAAAGGAATCAAAGATGGCCGGATTCTGCGTGTGCACCATACAGGTTACTGGAAAACACCGTCTGACCACACAGACCGGATGGGCAACCTGATCACGGTATGCACGAAATGCCATACAGCGGCAAACCACAAAAAAGGCGGGAAGCTATTTGGCTGGCAGCCAAAGATCAAGCCTCTGACCGGTGCGGCATTTATGAACACCGTGCGGTGGAAAATTGTGCAGGCTGTCAAAGACTTGGATTCCAATCTGACTGTGCATACCACGTATGGAGCATATACAAAGCTGTCGCGTCGGGAGCGCTCCATTGCCAAGACGCATGCAAATGATGCCTATTGTATGGGAATGTTTCAGCCGGAGCACAGAGCAGCGGAACAGCTTCTGAAAAAGAAACGCCGCAATAATCGTGTGCTGTCCAAATTCTACGACGCGAAATATATCGACAGCCGGGATGGCACCAAACATTCTGGGTCAGAGCTGTCCTGCGGCAGAACGAACCGTTCAGAACCGCGAAACGGAGAAAAAAATCTTCGCATTTTTCACGGTAAAAAGGTGAGTAAAGGACGTATCTCTGTTCGCAGACAGCGTTACCCGATTCAGCCAGGAACAGTTGTACTGTATAACAAACGAAAGATTGCGGTACTTGGCACACATGGTAACGGGACAAAGGTCCTGCTGCCTACAAAAAAGGATGTATTATCTAAAAAGGTAACAATTGTATATCATGCAGGAGCTTTTGTGTGAGAAAGGGGGACGGCGCTCCTCCCCGCTGCAAGCAGCGGGGTTCCCGCGCCTATTGTAATTTATGGCCGTTTCGAGATAGTAGTTTTTTGCATCACTCCATCCTTCGGTGTGCCCTTCCGAACGGCCTTTTTCCTGAATCTCATTTAACACACTGCACATCGTCTGCTCCTTTCCCGCGTGAACAATCGTTCTGCAGATAAGAAAAGCAGGGGCATTATACCCCTGCTTACGAAATTAGTGATCTCTTTGCATCCCAAGGAGCTGCAAGGCGCGTTTTCTGGCCTTATCTTCCGGCATGGAAGGATCCTCTTTCATAAGGTTATGAATCAGCGTGTTGAGATTGCTCTCATTTTGCTCGCGACGACCTTGTTCGATGCCTTGTTCTTTGTTGTAGTTAGCAACGTGCTCAAGGTGTTCCTTTTCATTGTATTCCGTTAAAATCATATCCGTTGCCTCCTCCCGGTGTTTTAAGAGATATTCCCGGAGAATATCTTCGTTAATACACTCCTGTACAGCACAGTCTACAGCTTCGTTTATGTTCATACCAGCCATTTTGTTGTTATGAACTTTGCGTATCAGAGCGGTATAATCGCGAAGCATTTTGCATGCCCGCAACAGACTGTCGTTTCCGCGGTAATTGATGTTCACGATCCTTGTCATTAATTCTACACATCCGCCGGACGGATCTACAAACAAATCGGACAGTTTCAGGTATCTGTCCGGCTGGTTGTCCGGGCCAATGTAGAATACGACATATTTCGGTGTCGGAATACGAATCGGCGCTGGTCCGTAGATATCGTATTTGTTCCCACCGATCAGTTTCCTGTATTCCTGGGCAAGATAGATCAGACCACGCAGCGGCATGTTCGGATTCCAAGAGCTCTGCTCTTCCCACAGCGAAATTGTTTCGTTGTCGATGAGGAACGCGGCATCATTGTGCATGCCCAAGTAAACCGTGTTTTCAATGGTTACAATCTCGATCTCTGCGGTATGCGGATACGAGGTCCCATTCAGTACATTGTATAGATCAATGATTTCGTTTTTGTGTTCAACTCGCCCGAATAAGGCGGCGAACAGCGTGTCTTTGTACTTTCTGTTAACGATAACATTCTCCATTTGTTTATGCCTCCTATGTAAATATGTTTTCTCATCCACAGAGGAGGCATCTGCCGTCCTCTGAAGATTGCCCAAAGGACGGCGCATTTCATATTATTCCTTTCTGAAAATGCATCCGACACTTTTTGTTTCTATGATTAGTATGGAGAAACGTGTCGAATGACTGGTCCGTTCGACTCCAAAACATGTCGAATGGCTATTTTTATTATACCACGTTTTCCTTTCCCGCTTTTTCCCGCAATATTTTGCAAATCTTGTTTTTTTTGTGAACCTTTTTTCTGATCCCGCTCGTCTACATAAATAGAAGCAGGAAAAGCCTTCTGCGCAGAGAAATCGCGTTAAAAAAAAAGGTATATCCTTGCTTTAGAACATAAAGATCGGAGACGAAAGGACGATCTTTTCACAGAATAAGCGTTAAGCAAAGGAGATTACTATGAGAACAACAAAGATGACAGTCAAAATCAGTGCGGCAGTGTTAGCAGGTGCTATGGCAGCATCCCCGGCAGCGGGACTTTCCGTTTTCGCGGAAGAGACGACGCCGGACACACAGGAAAACGGGCAGGCAGAAGGAACGTCTTTTACATATAAAGACGAAGCAGCGGCTGCCGTAAACGAGGCAAAACAGG